>Ga0194135_10000780_pt1 | contig 18606 bp, 9 predicted proteins | sample LitLau_LLRF_2013_FD_134024 | JGI IMG/M metagenome (GOLD analysis project Ga0194135, IMG submission 134024) | Freshwater sediment microbial communities in response to fracking from North America - Little Laurel Run_MetaG_LLRF_2013 (version 2) | ecosystem: Environmental > Aquatic > Freshwater >...
AAGTTGAAGAAAAGGAAAGAATACCCCGTGAAGATTAAGTGATTCCCATCATTCACCATTTCATGCTCCTGGGCTACTTGATCTCTCATCCAAGCGTATCAATATATATTTATAAGTATATATTGCTGTAAGTACTCCCAATAAATCGAACAGAATAAAATAGATACGTTCACAAAGGAATTCAGTTGTGTGGGCATTTCTGTTTTTGTCCGGGAGTAAATCAACAGAACACTAAGAGTAAACTAACGAAGTTACTTTTAGACAGATAGGATCACATGAGATTATTAGTTTTATCGAATAAAGTTGTGAAGACTCTATAACTTCGTCGGAGGTGGAACAGATGACAGAGATTGATAAAATTTCAACAAGTTTACCTCTGCAAGACACAAAGTATTGATGATGATAGCCAACCTACGCTTAAATTACTTTAATCAATCCTACAGGCATTCCACCCATATAATTCCAGATTACTACGCTTCTGTTGGGCCACCCTAAATTCCATCAGTCTCTGTGGTCCTCATCGTAAGAGATCTAATCAGTCATTTTAAGTTTGCAGTCAAAGATTAAGCAAGCATATACACACACGACGGTAGAGCAGAGACGGAAGAGAGATAGATTTAAGTGTCTGTCATCTCAAGAGACATCATATCGTGTTATTAGTAGTCCAACTCCCTACCTTATAATAATCGATATGCCAAGGTCGTTATTAAAATAAACTTTCTCACGTACACAACACACACTCAGGAACAAATCACATCTTGTTTTTATTTATGACATACACTTACAATCGTGTCATTTGAATCACAACTCTGTTGTGCACAGTTCCGACTCAAAGTAAGCATACGCAGTGACTACCTACATAAGATTAGTATGCGGGAGCTTTTTATCGGGCGTGTCTAGGCTGAATAAGTTGGCGAATTAATGCGTGGGCCTTAATCTAATAGCATCACATTAGTCGATTTCATCTCTAGAAATCGTTCTTGTTATTATGCATCTCTGCCAGCCTACGCAAATGCCACAATACTGCTGTCAATGTTTTTTCTTGTATTGCTATATTATTATGATTTCTGATCGGCAAAAAATATGTTTTCCTACAATGCAAAATACGTGTTAGAATCTACTCAGATATTTCTACAAAAATTTCAACAATCAGAACAAGATTCCACCTTGAGACTGGACTATAATAAGTCTATCTTGTTTGAAAATTCGGGGCACCCAGCTTGAATTAACGTACCGGGGGAAGAGGAAGGCGAATAAGGACGACATAATAATATGGTACGTGAATGAAAGAGTAGTAATCGGATCGCAGTGAGTATCCACCTATTAGCCGTAAAGAAGACGGATGATGAAGATTAATTTGTAGAATGTCATAAAGTAAAGTGAGTCCTTGCCACTGCTGCTGTTAGAGTTGCCTTCACCTTAATTTCCATCTTGATAAGTGAGACAGGTGCAGCAGTGTCTGATGGCATGTGCCACTAATCTTACAGGGGCATAAGAAGAAGAAGAAGAAGAAGAGTATTTGGAGTGAATCAAGAATAAGAGCCCTTCTTCTTCTTCTTACGAGTAACTCAACACCTGAGAATGAAGCTCATCACTGTCAACCTCATAGTACGTCTGATTAATGAGATCAACTTGACTCAAGTCCAGATTTATCCGTGTGACAACCGAATTCCTTCGTGCACTTTGAATGAATGTAATCATAGACGTTCAATGAAATTCTTGTCGTGAATTCGTTTCAGTATATGAACGTGTGTGCAGTTACACAAGAGCTTTCTTTCGTAGTACATAACTTTACGGAATGAACTCGCATGAACATTTATGTTGTAGTGATTCTCAAAAACCTTTACGCTTTAAGTTAGACCAGACAAGTACTGCTTATAGATAGATATAAATGCCTGCTGGACATCGTCTGCTTTTATATATAATATGTAGCTCAGTGATGAAATGGCTGATTGTGCTTGTAAGTCAACATTATGTCATGAAGGAATTAAGGGCTGAGCAAAAACCAAGATAAGTGAGATCGGATTTAATTCTTGACATGATACACTGCTTAGCTTACAGAGTTTTTTCTTTCGAAGAATTCACAGCAGAAGCAGATGAGGATTCCTCCGTCTAACTAAAGGAGGACAATTTTTATTCCATAAATCACTGAAATACAAATTCCTTTGGGATGAAATTTGAAGCTAAATGTTTTCATATTCTAGTGCAATTAATTTTGTGTCAAAAGGAAGGCTGAATCTCCGCTGGGGAGGTATCACACACACATTACTTACATAACATAAGTATACTGGTGAGACGGCTCTGTGAGATTTTTCTCTACCTGTGTTTCTGCTGTGTCTTTATAAGAACCAGGTTCAGGTAGTATTGTGTTATGATTTGTTTGAGGGTTTACTAACAATAATAAGATATTTATGAATTTTATTATTACGACCTGTGCTAATTTGTCAACCTCCCACCTGCTTCCCTGGTATTCTTCCTCTCTACTCTTTTTCGTGAGTTTTTGCGTGATTTCTACGGATTGTTGTTGTTGTTCCTCTTAGGTCAGTAGATGAAGCAGGAGCGTGTAGGTAGACGTGGAGAAAATAATCACCAGAATTTATTGGTTTACTGGTCATCGAAATTGAATTTGCATGTCTGGTATTGATATCGAGAATGCTGTCAGCCCACGGATACTTATTCTTATTCTTCATCGCTGCTCATTGTTGCATCAAAGTCAATGTAACTTATTATAATTGGCTTATTGACAGCTTACAACTTTTTCTATCGTTTTGAGCAAAGATTTCTCACAATTTGAAGAGCATTTTGTCATACTTCGCTGATAGGAAAAGTTGACCCGATAGTAAAGCACATTACTCACTCGATGCAATAACAAGTAAGCAAACCGTTGAAAGTTAAAAGGAAGAAATCATCATTGAAAACTTCAAGTGTATTCCTTTTCACACTGCGTATTGTTTGTCTAATTAAATTTGAGTGGACTTGTCATCTCTTCTCTGTCTTCCTAAGATAGAATACTCTTTCTGTGTAGCTTGTACACTTTGAGAATTAAGACGTATGATCGTATGAACACTGATGAACGTTCCTTTCGAATAGTTTTGCGTTCCCTTGCATTGGATAAACTCCAAAGGTGCATTCTATTGAATCATGATCATCTGAAAGCTACACACACACACGCAGCAGCACTACACAGACAGTCATACCTCTCAGGGATGTCTAACTCGGGTCTTTGTTGGTGTTAAAGGTGCTGCTTGAGTAGCTTGCATAGAATAACACTAAATCATAACATTTTTACATTGAGAACCGCTTTCCTAATGGATTTCGGTCCATTAGTGGAAGTAAATGAATAAAAAACAAAACCTGTGGGATTGCCTAAATGCAAGCAAATACATTAAACACTCAAACTACTGCTGCTGCATATTTTACCTTTGCCACTACATCTCCAATGGGCCATCATCATGCAACTACCGAGCATATGAAATACTTTGTACTTTTCGTATCTGAATCTAAAAGACACTCTACACCAGTGAACCAGCCATATCGTCTGTCGAGTGAGAAGTAAACGGTGAATTCCTCACTCTCTCTCTCTCTCTCCAGGTAAATATTTTACAAAGTATTTAATGCATTAAAGAGTGAGATAATGAAAGGATGAAGAAAGGTTGATCTGTTTTTTCCTCCTGTGTGATGGAATTTTTCATCAACCGTCTTCCTAAAACTTTTACTTTGTTTCCCTTCATCTCTCTATCTCTATCTTTGTGTCTTTAATGAGTCTATTAAGAAATTAAAAATCATTTGCTCTTTTGAACATTCACCTCGCTTGGAGTTTTTTGCTGGCTAGCTGCTGAATTCTACGCACACAATAATGTTTTTTTACCGAGTGTTCTCTTGAGACAAGGAAATAATATAAATTCCCTTCGGGTGATATTTTGACAATGGACATTTAACATCTTAAGTTAAACATTCGAGTAAACAAATACTATAATAAATTCCCAAGATATCAAAATCCTTATTACTCCATCTCACTTCGGTGCGAGCATCAAAATAATCCTCCCGTATGTGTGCAGCTTTGCAGCTAAAAATGGATAAATAAGGAACGTTGTTCCAGACACCTGAATAGTTGTAGACAATTTTAAAGTAAAATTTAGAACGCGTCTTTGGGTTCTTGCCAGCCATTTTAACGTCCTTGCATTCACGAGCCAGGTGAGACGATGAAACTATAAGCGAGTATATTACTGTACAACAACGAATAATAATTGCAATTTACCCAAATCGGAATCCAAGCCGTGACACAGTGCTCATTAACAATGAATCTTCACTCTCGTGTAGTTTCTCCTTTTAGGGAAAATGCTTCAACTTCCAATTGCATAGTTATGGCTTGATTTGACGTAACCCAAAGACGAGTCAAGTCTGCAATTACCCAGAACGAATATTTAAGTGAATCTTGGCTGCTCATCGTTCTCTCCATGATCCGCTTCTTCCAGAGAAAATGCATGTAAGACTATTTCACAGAAAACTATATTATATACACACTTTGTAAAGCCTAAGGTATGTCACGTTGGATCATTGAACAGATTAAAGATTTGTGTAAAATGGTGTGTACTTTTAATTAGACTTGGGTTGCTTCACCTTTATAAGGAACTAACAAGTAACATCATGATAGCCATTTATATTAAATCAAGAACCAGTTGAACTCTCTTTTTTATTAAAATAAATCTGTCTATTACTCGAGTATTTACGTATTTCATTGTAGCGTTTTCTCGGTCACTTGGTGCCACAAAACCCCCAAGTCCTATCGAAAGAAAATTCATACAAAGTTCTGATTTCGAAATAGTTCATAAAGCCCTTTTTATTCAATTAAAAATGAAAGATTGAATTCCTTTCCTTCAGGTTGCAGGCAGATTAATATATTTCTACTTAGCGTGTGATCACTTACCTAAGTACAAAACGACGATTCTGCATGATTAGAAATCATTAATCTGCCTAGCATTTGAACGATAGCCGTGTAATTGTAATCGGTTTGTTAAGGGGAGATAAATACGCTATCAGCCCTTGGTGTTCATTAGAAGTTAATCTTACCAAAAGTACCTTGGAATTATTCGTCACATCATATTAATCATGATTGATTGAGTAACCATTAAAGATTTTACGCGTTGCTCAAGGCAGAACTCGTAATCTTGCTGTGAGACTTTTTATTCCGTTGTTGTCTGTATAGTTAGTATACACTCACCTATTAGTTAGTGTGTAGTAATCAAGTAAAGGAAACGATTGTAAGTGTCACTGCTTGTTATATGACGACTGTTGTAAATGATTGTTGAGAGCATTTTTTCTCTACGCAGAGTTCCCTTTCGTGAGCTTCGTAATTGGTGGTTTGGTTGCTGGTCTCTTATTATTATTGTTATTACTCTTACGAAAATCTATATTGCACACACACTCACCACCATTGCAATTTTGAAAGTTACAATTTTATTGAGGTCTTAAGCGACTTGGACGTATATGCGCGTAAAAATATAGCATAATCGCTGTCTATGTTATTACTGCTAAGGATTAGTTGTATCTATCACCGTCAGTATATATGAAATTCATGAAGTCCATTGCAAGAATAAAAAGTTTTGCATCATTAACGTGCGATCATCAAGAGGAAGAACGGCGTGCCAATCAGTATGATACTTTAATTGTCCTTTTAAATACATCGGATTAAAATTGAATACAAAGAAGAAAATATTATTGAGCTTGAGCTGATTATGTCAAATGTGACATGATGAATTGAACACTTCATTTATTATCTCCATCCACTGATCATTTAGTCCACAGGTACTTAATCATACACACAATCAGAAGTTTCCTAAACTCGCTTCTTGGTACTTCGTCTGAGTCATAAATATGTATACTGTTCAATGAGTTATTTATTATCGAGAAAGCGCAACTGCAGATTGAATTTGCGAGCTTAACGTTTAAGATTTAAAATTTTAAGAGGCTTCTTGTAGGGTGAAATCAAACATTTGAGTTTTGCTAAAGCTAACAAACGTGCAAATGAAACCTCACAAAACTTAACACGCGAATTGATTCAAGGATATCTTCATCTTGAATGAATTAAACATTAGGACAGAGTTTCAATTTCAAAAATATCTTTTTACAGCTCACCAAGCACACAAGAGAGAGAATGTTGGTTAAAAAGAATAAAGTTATGAGTTTCACATGACACAAAGTCGGCATGAGCCAGCAGATTTTACTCCGAACGAAGTCTGTGTAGAGAAGAAGAAGTCTATGTAAGATATTTTCATTTGTAATGGACTCAATGGTGCATGAATTACTGATACGAAGATATATGGAAATACATTCAGTCCTTGCCTTCTGTTCCTTCAATTCCTTCCCAGTCTTTCCTCCTTCCAATATGCTAATAATAAAACTATTTTTACTGATCATCTTTCCATAGATTTCTAACTAACAAGTTTTTGTGCACTTCTCTCTCTCTCTCTGACTCTAACTTAAAGAAAGAGACGGTGTGGGTTTTCACGAAAAGATTTTAAATGCCACCGTCGTGATTGCATGAAGGTGGTAAGAAATATTATTTAATAAGCTATGAAGCGTCACCTTCACGTTTATGTTTAAAGAAAACCGTCTTTTCAAACTTTCTCTTGTGTTAATAAGATTTTTTGTTGCGTAAATGACCATAGTTCCGAATTTTACAATGATTTACATTTATCGATGTAAATAAGCATATATATATGGTAGATGTGACTAGAAAAGAATCTTATTTTGGTATACGAATGCATAAATCTAAACGTCCAAAAGATCCCAGTGAGACTTCAGGAGAGTCCCTGTGGATTTTTAGTGAAAAACAAGACAAAGCATTGTGTCAAACTTGTGGTGCGTTTTTAAAAAGCGATTGAGCCGGTATAGACTCTCCACGGGATTCGCATAAGGAAAGAATATCTTGGAGGTTGTCGTTCTGATGTTGACTTCAGCTGAGCATTGACACAATTGACAATGCTCCATCGAATGTCCCTTGATTGAGATGAGTGGCAGGAGAGAAGATCTCAGAACACGACAGAAATGCCTTTGTCTTGCGTCATTTTTTGCAATCATCGGAAATTAATCGCGTGCTTTTCGTGAGTTTTTATTGATGCTACTTTAGCTACTTTAGGTATTCAGTTTTTCAGGCAAAATGTCTAAACGGAGTCTCTTTTTCCACAACCTCAATGGCAGAAGGTATACAGATTTACAGATACAGAACTTGTGATTACGTTCAGCTCTTGAATGTTCCCTGCTTGCAATAATATGGAGATAGATGGCTGTGAAAGATAGGAAAATTATATTTCTCAACCCTCAGTTGATCTTTATTGTATCATTAAGGAGAAAATACTCTTGAGGATGAGAGACCTTTCGTTGGATTACAAGAATTCGACCATGGAAGAAAAACCATGCATGTAATGTACTGCGGGGATGGCTTGGAAAGAAAATAGTTAAGGTTGAGAACGATAACAATCAGTAAGTTGGAAGTAAATTGGATTGGATAATAAGGTTCTGGTAGTGACACGGATGAAAGGATTAGATTGTAAAGCAGATGAGACTCTCTTCGAACTTTCCATTTCTCCTTAAACTTCTCGTCTACTGCGATGGTTGACTGATGGGTCCTTTCTGGATTGATGGACGTCCTGCCGTCACTCCTCACTGAGTCCTCCCGTTGTGTTCCACGCCAAGAAATCTATCCCAAATGAACATTTTATTTGACCATTTTGTAAATTAAACCAATCCAATTTGACTCTACGAGAAAAATACCTTGTCTCTGCATGTGTGTGTGTGTGTAAAGGCGAAAGGTGGTCGGAACGGAATGATAGCAACATCAAAATCAAATAATGAAACTAACTCTGATACAATCTTGCACTTCTCCGTGTGAGTGCAATACTGACAGCAGTACAGTAATATGAATACATCTTTCAAGCTATTCTCCTAAAAGTTTATGTTAGACATTCACTCATCCATTAAATAAATGAACAGGGGATATATATATATACGCAACCAAAAAGCCAAATGTCGTGGGAATGCAAAAATTGTAAAGAGAATACACACACACATACACACAACTGGGTAAGCAATGATGAAATGAGATCCATTTCATTTGGTATTATTATTATTATAATCCCATAAATACCCCCATGAACAATTTAATGAATAAGAAAATAGCTCAAAGTTATTCATCCCGAGACGTCCATCCATCCCATTCCATTGTCAGCCTGAGCGAGCGGTATCAAATCCATTTCATTCTACAATTACATTTCAACAGGTACACTAGATACGAAACTACACGTATAGTACACGTTATTATACATCTTCAGCTAGAGAAATATTGTTCTCTCCTATATAACGCAACCAAACCATCCAACCAGAACAATAAACAATAACACCCAGACTTTTATTATACGCTAAGTACATGGTGGACTTATTGTTGTGAAAGTAAATACACATCTCTCTTTCCAAAAGACTACACACACACACACAACATCGTCTCCGTATTATAACTTCCAAGGACCTGAATCTCCTTCGGCGATCTCGTTCTGTTTCTCTAGCTTCCCTTGTAAACTTTAAACACGATCATTGCAGAGAAGAGATCTGACTGAAATACAAAAAAAAAACTGTGAGACATTTGAAAGAACTTATTTTTTATCTCAGCTCTTTCTCTCTCATCTACTAATACAAAATGACATATTACAAGTCTCAAGGTGTTTTCAAATCTCAACCATGCAATCTTCTTAACTAGCAAAAATTATGGGAAGATGAGTACACAAATGATATGCAGATAATTCAGTTTTCCCATAGTCCATTTCTAATTAGAAGAACGCACCGCACAAGTATTAATATATATATATATATTTTAAGACTTCAAAGACTTGTTACTGTTACACAGAGAAAGGTTTAGTGGAGATATATTTATGAATAGTACGCGTAGTGTCAGACTCTCAGACTTTTACAAATGAATTAACATAATGTGTAAGTGTTTTAAACTTTAATTATTATGCCGGTAGAATAATTGGTAGAGGATCTTGCATAATACTCGTGTAATCATTTCAGCTTACTTTCATTTCATAAAGATTCTGCCGATGATCTCTAAGTCTGAGTCCCTGCCTCTGAGAGTCTCTCTTAAGACGGTGAAATTACAAGGAATCACACACGTACAATAGAATTCTAAACAAAACAACAAACTCTCTTTGTCTAGTAATCCTTGGTCAAACGCTTCGCATGTTGTAGGTCTCATTAAAAACACACAACAATAAGTTGTGAAATAATACAAGGAAATAAATTTTGTGTCTCGTTAGAAGTCGCACCGTGTGTGTACCCGCATGAAGTGTTAGAAGTTTAACAAGTACAAGTCTACCTATATTGTACGTGTATAATTCTTCTTGAATGTAAATACGAAATGAAGAGTCCTTCGGTTTGAATCAATGTACTTCACAACTTTTAATTATTATTATGTGTGCTAAAATAACTCAAGTCCTGAGTGATTGAAAGTGTGGTGGAAGAGTAAAGATCTCATCTAGTTGAGTGACTATACTCTCGATCTTACCGTGTGTGTGTGTGTGTGTGTAATTAAATTCATATAGTTGTTGTTGAAATTTAATTACACACTCTAGTAAGCGTTTGAGTATGTGTCAAGTCAAGTTTCTGCGTAAATACATTTACAAGCTAGAGCTGCATGACGAACAGGTTGAGAGTTCATTTTATTGGATGACGGATGTCTAAGTGTCCATTAGTTTTTTCATCGCACTTGTAGGGTGGTTGACTAACTAGAATTGCTTTTTGTTCGACGAATCAAACACACACACAGACAAGACGAGGAACAAATGACACTATTCTCACGTTTACATTTTACTTGACATGGCGTGGCAAAATGTATCAGATTAGTTAGAGAAGCATCAGATTTCATGCCACAGCTGAAGCAGCAGCAGCAAGTTCAATAAATAAAAAACGTTGTATGTGCATCCACGTTGGAGTACGAAGAGTAGATAGGAGTTGATGATATAGTATGTATGTGGAAGACTTATTAAATATCGCAAAGAAGAAGTATTACAAAGTAAAACTATGTGGTGGTGGTGTTCAGAAGAGACTCAAGACTATCTTTTTAATGTCCCATCCTGTTTAGAGAGAGTAATTAAGAAACAAGACGTGAAACTTACTTCACACGAGAGATTTGTACCAATCAGATTCTTCTTTTACAGCTCAGGACAGGTTTCAGCAGTCGTGCCAGGTACATTATGCAAAAGTTTTTGAATCCCATGTAAATATCTCGTTTCTTACAGAGAGGCACTTAAAAAGTCACTTGACACTTTACAAAATTCTTACGTACCTACAATTCCAGTAGCTGAAAAATGCTTCTCAAATTCTGGCAAAGTGACATTCGTCCGCCATGATCATTGGAATGTGAATAGAGTAGCAGGAGGACAAACACATATAATTGAAATAATTGAAGTTGAAAAGTTGTCCCATCGCGAATAAATCCTTCTAAACTGCTCAATACATACGTACAATAATATAAAGAGGTATCCAATAAAACACATTAATTATCTTGGTAAGGGAAGATCGTGACTTAAAGCCACACGACCTGGACATAAGGAAGCTCAGTGAGCAAACACTAAATACACATCATCATTAGAACAAAAGAAGTCGGACCGCATACAGACTTCCATTTCGTGATATTTCCATTTAAAACAAAAAACCTTGTAACTGGTTACCACCACTTTACTACTTGTTAGGTTTTCGTAGTATAATTTTCAAAAAAAACAACCTACAAAATAGTTAAACAGAAGCCCAAACTCAAACTACTACTCAGACAGAGTATACAAGACATAGGGTGGTTTAAATAGTTATTTCTCTACAGTGGCTGAGTTAGAAGAATATCCACTCGTGCTTTGTTAACTTCTTGTAGCAAAAACAGAGACACAGTGCACACCATAAAATTACCGCAGCGTGAGACTTCATCTTCACCTCAAATGAAGTGTCTACCGAGTTCCTTTTCACGATGGTCCAATTTATTTTATACTCCTCTCAGCAGTCAAAGCGTGATTGGTGGTTGTCTACGAGCCATGAAACGAGGTGTTTTACACAATGATGTGAATATAACTTAATTAGGTCCCTTCTCGTTAAACAAGATTGCACAATTTTCTTTCTCCACTCGAAAAAACCTATACATTGTAATATTGTATTCTAAATGCTCCTTGGTATTTTTCTGATGGTGGTGGTGGTGATGGATAGCGGACTTTCTCTCTAGCGTAGTTTCAATTATTAGGACTCGATCCTTATTATTAGATTGAGTAAGAAGTCTGAGCTGAATGGAAAATGGAACCGACATTGTGCATTATTATTACGGAGTCCTTTGAATGAATCACATAACCTTGCTCAAGGAAATAAGTGAAAGGCAGATCACGAAAGATGCATCGGGATGCACCAAAAGAATACAAGCACAATGATCATTATTATGATTAGCATTACAAACACACATCTCCAAAAATTGGAGTGCATGGCCTATGTGTCATTTGTGTGAGAATCGTACTCATAAAAACAGTACACACAGGCAGAGATGATCTCTAACAATGATTTTTTAAAAACAAACCATCTTACTCATCCTGCCATGTAAGGCTATCAAATCCAAAACATTGACCATAATAATATTCAGGAGGTAGAAATGCACCAAGTCAGTCAGGAGCAGCAGACATGACCAAATCAAACTTCTTAAGGGGAGAGAGAGAAAGAGATGTCCATATATTAATGCGTGTAGTTGCATATTACGGCAATTGTTATGACTTGGCAATGGGTTATCATCATCGACCAAGCGACTTTTATAGAAAGATATGAGCTGTTCACAGTTATCTGCATCGGTGCTTACGTGATCCGTAACTCAAGTTCAACATTCTCTATTATGTAATCGTGGATAGGCATATACCTGTGTAAGTAACTAACTATATCCACCTACTACTACACTGACAACTCAGGTAATGAACCGCGTCATCCAAAAAATGAGTTGACTTCTTTAGTGCCTTTTATGGGAATCTTTTTATTCCTATCTAGAATCCATCTCGTAGTGACTGGCACTCGACCAAGTAGCTGACAGCTTCGAAGTGCACTTCTCTCCGTTCGTGGGCAACTTGCGAATTTTGCAGAAAAGCGTATGAATGCTCTTAAGATACACAAATTCGCTGATTGCTCGTTTATAACATGCGAAAACAATGATCTCAACCTACTAATTTATTGCAAAAAAAGCGAGTACAATGGGCAAAAATTATCTTTGAAATTCAAACACGTGCATTCATATGAGCATTTACACCTGGATGACTCCAAAGTAATGTGCTTTAAAATGCAAATATCTCATGAAAGCAAGAGTGACATTCCACAAATGAAAGTGAAACACGAACAACACCCACACACAAACCTTACAAGAGAACCAAGCAATCTTTAAAGTTGCTTAAGAATGAAACAGAATTGCACGAGTGTATCTAACTAATAACTAAAGGTCGATTGTTACAAGGAATAATAAGCACAATAATAATAATAATAAGCCGGAATTGCGTACCACCCAAAATGTACCGATTACACGTAACAACTTGTGAACTGTGTCGTTCACTCATAAAGTCCTAATGTTTTAAGGGACACGCCATGCACGTGTGGACGAGCTTGCTGGCATTATTTGCAGGTATATATTCAATATTAATAAAGTAATAATGTTAATTATGGCGCAACCACTCAGTCAGTGTGTAGAAGAGCAATCAAAATTCTACTTAATGTATTAAACATTTATTTCAACCTACGTAATGATCCATACCTGCTGGCTTAACATGAATTTGGTACAAGTTACCTACAGGAGTGAGTAATTATTTCAATCGTATTAGGAGATTAATCGTATCACCCTTTGAGTTAAAGGAAGAAACCTGTGGCATGTATCTCTATAACTTTACGGTTTAATAAGTACACACGAATCTCGTAACTTATATTATTACGGTTGGACAAACGACCTTCGTCCTATTTCTTTTTATGTGACGGACATAAATTTCGAATTTAGAGTTCCTATAAAAACCCGACCATTAAAAGCTTGTCAACGAGCTTGTCATCGGATGGCCTTAATCGTAATAAACCTCATGTTTATGCCCTCTTAAAAACTTAACCATCATCCGTGGAAGCAACAGTGAGCTATTTATTATGCACTCTTATCATTCTCACTTAAATTCATGGCATCTTTTCATCAGGCAGAATTGTGAGCACTTGTATACACGCAGCGCAGTTATGTGTCACATTTGTTAAAACCTTCCAAGGACGTAATACAGGCAATATGAACGGATTTAATAATATTTGATTACAAGCGACAAGGAAATATTCACATCCAGCCCACTGACGACACGAATGGTGATCATTTTATCATTTTTAAATAATAATACGGAGATATAACAGTCTCATTACTCACTCAGAACCAATTAAATTGTTACATTATTGTTCTGGAGCTTATTGTCTGCAAAAAGGGAACAACTTGGGATATTAAAGCTCACTCAGCCTTTCCATTTTTGGACAACCGGTCGGAGCTCAGAGCAATTAAGTTGCAAAGGATTCAATGCAGAGCACACATAGGCCATAGGCGTATAGGTATACAACAAATATATTATTGCACGCTTACATCACTTCCTACTCAAAAGCTTAGTAATTAATTTATTTGCTCAGCAAAAAGACTCAAGGGTTCGCTGCGGATGATATACTACTTAGGCAAAGGTGGCGTTTGTGGTCGTGGGCGAAAGTAAATTATTTTATTGTTGTTCTTTCATGTTTATTGCACATTAGTTAGTAGACTTAGTAGTAAATCTGGTGGCACATATTGCTCTTCGTAGGATGATAGGTGGGCTGGCACAAAATCACCAGCTTCTCATTAAACAAGCTCTCTCTGTGCAAAGCAACCTGTTGCTCTCCAATAAAAGCAGCCTATAATTGAATCAAAAGGTTACTTGCTCTTTATTATCTGTTGTAGAGATTGGTTTTTATGCTCGATCAAAACGAAATTGAAACTAAAATTATGCGGACTACATAAAGGAACGCTGTAATAATAAAAACTGGCTCACATAAGAATATTATTTTGTAGATGGTGAACAGACAGAAAATGATTTTTTGAAGAGTATAAATCAGTCAGGAGCTTAACCAAAATGTGGGATTTGCTGCCTTATTTGTCTCTCTTAATGAGACTGTGTGTATCTCTGGTTCACAACAATAGTACAGCAGGTCTTGTGACAAAAGAGGCAATTAAAATGTACATTTGACAAATGTTTGTCTGCTACTGGTTGGAAATCCAAGATGGTTGCCTGAATAAGTCTTCTTTCTAGACGTATATCTGCATTCCAAACGACAATTAAATTCGAAAAAGGACTTCTTAACATCATTTTTGAGACGCAAAGGATCAAGTCTTTCCAAATTCAGAGACCTCTCGGCAGGATTTGTTTTATGTGATTGATTTTATTTCAATTTCTTGACAGACAAGTATGTACACACACATTAAGAATAAAATATTTGCCATTTGCCTTGGAAGGCGCATTCTTGTCATCAAATTGCAATTTAAGAGTAACGCGTCATTTCGTATTTGTACATCCCAATTATCTTTCAACAAGAAAAGACAGTGTCATAAAGAATTTTGTTTGATAACAAAAGGTTCTCACGTTAAGTCAAGTGTATATATATCATGCATGGTTGTATGCGTTTCTCACCCCCGTTCTCGACTAACTTATGACAGATATTTACACGAGGTGAGCCTGCTTGCTTTCATTGTATAACTATCATTACACTTGAGGGTGTTTTAATCGCTCTCAGTGATGATATGACTTTGGTAAACTAGTAAATCCCATTCTTCCCTTTTATGCCACACACATATTTAATAATCATCTTGACACCACCACTCATCCAGTCTATTGTCACTTTCCTCATTTAATGACGGGGAATTATGGAGAGAGTTTAGAACGGAGAGTACCTTTCAGCTTTTGGTCTCTCTCATGGCTATCCCATATAATACTACGCACAGAGAGTTTATTCGACTTGATCAAATTGGATGAACAATATCACACACAAACACACTCACAAGGACTAAACGCTTAATCACAGGAGAAAGGCTGGACAAAATACTTTCTGGTCAAATTCTTTATCGGAAAGTATTCTCTGGGAGGATTTATTGGAGACAAGCCCAAGATATCCACTGCAAATCCATTGTTCCATAATGACAAAGTTGGACTCTAAAAGGTCATGCTTGTTCAGACTGAGACAGATTTATAGGATTTTAATGAACAAATCTATTGTGAGTGTGATTGTCCAGTCGGCGTATCCTAAATTGTGATAGCCATTTCAGACTTTGTTGAAACCACCCATTAGCCACACACTGTATGAGATGAGAAGGGAGATGATGCTTTTGTGTGGCTTGTGGTCTACAAGAATTCTATTTGACGGGAAATCATTAGATTAGAGAGTACATAAAAAGTATAACACTTTCTCAGGCTGTAAGATATGAAAGGGTTAAGATCTTGATAATCCCAAAGAAATTACTCACTCTCGAAAGGAATGTAAAGTCAACACAGTGCTAAGAGTAATTATAAACAACCAATAAGAGTTCGTGCTATTTTCTCATCCATGCCATATAACCTTACGACTATCCAGCGATTCATCTGGATCTTCGTAGAGAAGAGAGAGATATGAGTCAGTTCATCAAGTGGGAATCTCGTGGATTGGATTATTGTGTGTCTAAATACCTGGAAAGTCTGCTGGACCTCCTGCTATTGTTGAAAGCAAGATTGATTGACGATGTGGGAAATTTCCCCATCCCACAACAATTACTCGAATTATTGAGGATAAGATCGATGAGTTGTATGCGGATCTGATGATGAGGAGTGCACACAGACGGCCAGAAAAGCTCTCTCTGCGTGCTAAATTGAAGTGTGAGGAAAGATAAGATGAGCTATGCAGATTGGATGAAGTGCCCTGTGATTATATTGACAGTAAAGGTGAGAAAAGGCTCACCTGTCAGTCGGCAATCCGTCATTCATAAACTCATAAACCTTTTCTAATTTCTTCACCCTTCATCAACACTTCATTCACCCTATGCACGCATTTCATTTCGCCCAATCAATTCCTCTCTATTAAAAAATCTCCCAACACCTGCGAGAGCAGGCTAAGGAGATTATCATCCAGTTTATGACTCCACTCCGAGGATACCCATGAAATTATTAACAAGAGGAGAAATTCGAGAAGACTTTTACGATGCAATTTTCGCACAAAGAAATAGTGGTCCTTGCAATTACTACCATGCCGGTCCGTAATTTGGCTAAATGAATGTTGCCTGCGAATCCAATCCATGTTTATCCCTTTCGTCTCACTTTTGACTAAAATACAGGTCAGGCTTTGTCGGGTAGTCGGAGACTGTTTGTTCCTTTAAAGTATTTTGCCAACTTGTGAAAAAGGTGACAATTGATTTGGCAAACCTAGTGAGTAGTTTTCATCTCCCAAGTTTGTTCTTCTAACTAACGACATCAGTTCTGCTTCAATTAAGAAACTGAGACGAGGCAGCGATCAGTGTCCCATAGTACAAAACACTGGAAATGAATAATACACGCAGTCCATGGGAGAAGATCCTCTCCTTCGTGGACTCTGCAACTCACTACGCGTAAAAGTATGCAGAAGTTATTAGTTCACAGACTTCTAATTGAATTTCGCTTGGTAGTGAAGAATGATAATTAACATATCAAATCCGCTTAGGAAGAGTTTCGCTTAAGCAATGCAAAGGGCTTTAAGCAACTAAGCCGTAATTACTTGATGGGTTAAAAGCGAACCAAATTAAGGGCTTTGAGAACACGACGGCGTCCGATTTCTTATGCATCGCAAAAAGCTACTTAAGTGGTTCAATCTCAATTTTCCATTTTAATTGTTGTACTTGAGATTTCAACCTTTATATATATATGTTCTTATAGAACACACATCTCTACTGTATATGTCTATACTACTTCACGCTGCTACTGTTTATTCCATTGCGTAATCTCTAAAGACTCTCTAGAGGAAACATGAGAATGCTTTGTCAGTCAGTATTACCCATAGTATTACTCCTATTTACTTGAACTATGCCACAAGGTTTTCTAATTCTTACAGTTTGCTCTTCAAACTACACTTCTCCAAGTTTCCACATGGGAATAAATATAGAGACTCGCGCATTATGCTGCGATATGAAACGATGCTTAAGTAGGTGACTAATTCTTGTATGCGTTAGATGCTTAGTCAAATGACAAAGAACCTTGTTGTTATACAACAAACCGTGATATATACAATTTCTACTAGCTGGTAGTAGATATCGATACAGATTATTGGAAATCATTCATCAAACAGGTTATAAAACGTGTGTGTGTGTGTGGGGCGAGTGTAGAAATAATCAATCGAACCCAAATCAATATTCAATCCACCTGATCTATTCGTTGTTCTACTAACAACGACGTACGTAAGGAACCTCCGGCATGGCAGGTCAACTGAGGAGACCCCACTCAACTGGCTCTCACATATCATTCAGCATTAAGAGACCTCGCATGGGATGAATTTCTAATCAGTCAAAATACTTTTTACTCCCAGATAGTATCAACAATACATCCGATTCTCCTTTCCTCATTAAATCTCTCCGCATACACTTTATGTATACATAAGAAACTCATGCAAGTTATATCTTCGTTATACTCCGGCTTATCTTAATCAAAATCACATAAGAGGTAATAATATTTCTTACAGAGGTGGTGTTGGTAATTCTCTGTTGAATGAGGTTGAGAAAGATAAGGTAATTTAATTTATTTAAAGAACGTGGGTCAAAATGTGATACTGATGTGAAGGAACGATTTGTCAAGTACATTATTCTTCGAAGGCAGCAGCATCAGTGACATTACATTCCAACAAGCCTCTATTTCTATTGTCGAGTGAAAATTAGAGCTTCCTCCAACAGGTATTGAGCTACCGCTAAGATGAAACTCATCAATAATTGACCTTTGACCCATAAGTAGGCGATGCACAACTCATACTAACAAGCAAAAGTACTAATAACCGCATTACTCACAAGTTTAGCTTCTTCGTCTTTTAATATCCTCCACGGAATGTGTATATGTATTATGTATAATGTATATACAGACTCGTAAGCAATCCAGGTTACTACTAAACTTAAAGAGATTCATTCATATCTTCTCTTGGGATGGTGATAATGTTATGCAGTGGGTAAAATTAATATGCTACAAATCAACAGCAGCAGGTCATGAAAGTAAAGGTACAAAATTGTAATATGGAAATATATGAATGGCTAACTCTTCTCTAACATTTATTGGAGCCAGTAAGGCGATAACTTGCTAAGCATGATTGAATATACTTATTGCGTTATTATTATTTGTAACTTTATACACACTCGATTTAATGTCTAGCATATTAAGAATTATACCACCAGCACACACGTAATCCACTTGGATAAATAATAAACCGTCCAAGCCGGAATGTAAATAAGAGCTGAAACATAAGATTAGTTTGATTGTTCTGCCTGTCCCAAACGTCTGTTAGTCTGTTCTTCTTATTGCGAATATACTGTTTTACACA
>Ga0194135_10000781_pt1 | contig 18602 bp, 22 predicted proteins | sample LitLau_LLRF_2013_FD_134024 | JGI IMG/M metagenome (GOLD analysis project Ga0194135, IMG submission 134024) | Freshwater sediment microbial communities in response to fracking from North America - Little Laurel Run_MetaG_LLRF_2013 (version 2) | ecosystem: Environmental > Aquatic > Freshwater >...
AACTTGTTCTGTGGCTCTCTTAGCTTTCTGTCCAGCTCAGCCATTTATATGTTATATCATCTGTAGTTCTGCTGTCATTCACCTTGAATTTACTAGCGGCTAGCCTGAACCAAAGCTGCATCTGTCAAAATTAGTTCACCGGTCCTACTGAGAAGATACAACACTTTTGAATAACACCCAAAATGACATTTTTAGGTGTTCTTATCATAACTGTTACGGTAGGACTTATTGGAGCGTTCTTTGCCCTATTCTTTTCTAGGAATGCACGAAAGTTTCATCTCTTACAAAAAGTTGTTCCAGGACCGAAGCAATTACCCATTTTCGGGAACACATTTGAACTGTTGGTCCCCAAAGAAGGTGTAAGCATTCTTGCAATCTAGTACTTCTTAGACTAAAGGACAAATGTTTGTTTCGTGTAATTCCTAGATCTCTTGCCCAAGTTTCATGGCTGGTTGCTTCAGTTTGGTCCACGGATGTTGTACCGTATTGGATCCTATTGGATTCTTATAATAGCATGCCCAAAAGACATGGAGGTATTATGCGAATGAACATTTAACTTAGAATGTCGGGCCTATATCGTTCACAATGGATTTTAATATTATTATTAGAGAGTATTGACATCAACTACAGAAATTAAAAAGAGTATTGACTACGACTTACTCATTCCGTGGCTGGGAGAAGGACTTTTAACTAGTTATGGTGAGTTAGAATGCATTTCTGTTAAATCCACACAGTTAATTCATAAATGCATACAGATTTTACAGTAGATGCCTTTAAATGCTCATTCAGGCAAAAAGTGGAATCATAGAAGGAAAATGCTTACCCCTGCATTTCATTTTAAAATTCTCGAGCAATTCATGGAAACATTCAATGAGCAGTCTAAGGTCCTGATTGACGTTTGGAAGAAAAATATTGAGAGTGGACAGTTTTTCGATGTAGTTCCTTATATAGCCAGATGCACTTTGGAAATAATCTGTGGTGAGTACGTATTACAGATTGTATTAGTAGTAGTAAGAAATTATGTGAGTCGCATTTTTTTTAACTTTGCTGATAATGAGAATCTGCAATGGGGATAAAAATGGATGCACAGTTGCAACCAGACACAGAATATATTAAAGCATTGAACAGGTAGTACAGTAATTAATACAAGTACATGCAACATCATTTATATTATTATGAGTGTGTAATAACAAACTGTATAGATGAGTGTCATTTTCAATGCAGAGTAAAACACTTGCAGATCTACAGAGGATTCAGACCATGGCTAGAAAATTCTTTCGTATGGAATGTCTTTTCTTACGGACGTGAAGAAGCGAAACTTCTTAAAACGCTTCATGCATTTACTGATAAAGTAAGTATGATATTCCATGAGTGTATTTCTTTGAATAGTCGTCAAATAAAACTGCAGTAGTTTGATTTTGGTCTAATTCAGCTGACCGGTTTTATCTGCAGGTTATCCTTGAAAGAAAGAAAACATTTTTGGAGAAAAAGAAAAATCAACAAGAGCCTTTACAACAGAAATTAGATGATGACCAGATTGACATTAAGAAAGGTACGTGATTTACTACATGTTGAGTTCTCTGAAGTTGAAATATACTCGCGACCAATTATCATTATTTTTTTGTAATGTCGAAATTTGTCACTAGCAAGTAAAAATCGACTAGCATTATTGGATCTAATGCTAGAGGCTCAACATAATGGAAAGGATTTCGACGACCAAGCTATTCGAGAAGAAACTGATACGTTCATGTTTGGGGTTAGCTGCATCTCTAAAACAGTTAGATGACTGGTTTAGTGTTTCAATGAATGGTTTGCAACAAATCGTCTTTTTATTTGCAGGGCCATGATACAACCGCAGCTACAGCCTCGTTTACATTATTTTTAATAGGAAATCATCCCGAAGTTCAGGTATTAATTTAAGATTTATAGCCAAGTAAATCAGGTTATTTGTAATAATAAAGTAACAAATTAATTGTAATGCTTTATTCTATAGAAAAAATTACAAGATGAGTTGGATTTTGTGTTTGAAGGAAACAGAGAAAGGCCTGTGACTCCTGAAGATCTAACAAAACTGAAATATCTTGAATGCTGCATAAAGGAATCAATGCGACTTTGCACTCCGATTCCGATGGTTGGTCGTACCCTACAGAATGAATTTGAACTGGGTCTGTTTGCACAACCATTTAACTTACTTAACTGTGTGCCTGATTTGTGATATCATATTCTTATATTATAGATGAAGGAGTTATCCTTCCACCGGAAACACTGCTTATGATTTTCCCTTACCTTCTGCATAAAAATCCAGAAGTGTTTCCAAACCCTCAGAATTACGAGCCTGAAAGATTTCTACCTGAAAATGTTGCCAGACGCCACCCCTTTGCTTACTTACCGTTCTCAGCTGGTGCTAGAAACTGTATAGGTGCCTCTTCAATATTTCAACCTCCCTTTTGCCCGTAACATCGATAATATTCTCTATTCCTCTAAAACATTTTTAGGACAAAAGTTCGCAATGATGGAAGAGAAAATATTGCTAGCGAACATCTTCAGGAAACTCCATGTAGAATCACGAGATAAGCTGGACCAGCTTGTTCTGGTTTCAGACATGATATTGCATTCGAAAGATGGGCTCCACATTAAAATCTCTAAAAGATTGCCCTGAATATCAAACCCTCTTTTACCTTACGTTAGCTTTATCAAAAACCGTCTTTCTGAGATGAAATATAATTTCACTTTGGCGTTGCAATTCATGACATCAACCTCACAGCCACTATCAAGAATTCTCAATTTGTACAAGTCTGGAGAAGACAAGTCCAGTCGCCCCAAGCTCAACCCGCTCAGCATCAACCCACACAAACATCCTCAATGAAATGATATCCAATCAACAAATCAACTTATTTCTGACAATATGTCGAATCTGTCAATTTGCATGTGCACAAAATAAACTAAATTAAGTTACACGATATCACACATTACCCCATTCTGCATTTCTTGAAGGCTTGACTCACAATAATAATAATAATAAGAGTCTGACAGTCTGCGTGTGTTCGTGTGTTGTAATTGTGGATTAGATCAGGTAATCAATTATACTGTGCATAATTTGAGGTAATAAAGGGTCTTTAATGATTTACTGTTGCATATTAACAGGTGAAGATGGACAACAAAACTTTATCTGTAATTGCTGAAGGGGAGGACTTGGATGAAGTGGCGAGAGTGCTGGAAGACTTCAATAAGATTCACGAGTCAGCCAAAGACTTCAAGGATTTGAGTCCTTCAACAAATCTAGAACTATGGGATTCAATCTTTACGCGTTTGAAAAAGCTGCCGACGGGGGGAGTTCTGAAGGCTTGTCTAAATGCAGTTCGACTACTGTCACGGGAAAAGAAATCAATGGAGACAGCGATGACTGAAGACAGAGTTGTTCTTCTTCTTCGTATCTCAGGAATTGCGTTGGGAGAAAATGATCTTGGAAGTCAGCCGGTGGAAGGACTTAAGGCAGTCTTCAATATGATCTTCCAGAGTTCTATTCTACAAGTCATGTTCATTTCTGGAGGTTTACTTGAAGGACTTGTTGCAAGAGTAAGAAGCTTTGCAAGGTATGGACAATCTGTGGAAGCGGAATTCCGGTTTTTTACACTCCGAATTTTTTTTCTTATCACTGCCCTGTGCAACGAAACAGCTGCTGTAAAAGTACGCAGGCAATGTGAAGGTCTTCCAGTTCTTAATGACTTCTTGGAGAATCATTTAGCAACAGCAAAACGAGACGAAGAAATGGAAAACGATATATTGTGCGAAAGTCTTAAAGTCACTTACAATCTGCTTCGAGAATTGACACCGAATAAGGGAATATCGGAAGCTGACATCGATAAGGATGATTTAGATGAGCTACATCGTCTCATGAAGATTATTAGATTAATTCTCATCTCCCCCGAAGGGTCTTTTGTTAAAGAGGCTGACATTAAACGCCATTCTATCGACTTACTCGCTGCCATTCCCCTCTCGTGTTTCGTAGAACTGGTTCCAAAAATCGACTCTGGAGCCTCAGGAGACTTATCTCCAAAAGAAACATTTGTCTTCGAAAACAACGACTGTTCTGCCGTAGAATCAGTAGTAGTTTACTTCGATTCCAAAATATCAGAAGAAAGTAGCAGAGGCCCTTCACACTATCGAGATGTACTGGCACCCCCTTTGTGTGCCCTTCATAACATGGCCAATAGTGGAAGAGTTATACGCAAATATCTTAAACAAAGAATTCTTCCTCCACTAAATCGCCAAGATGTTGTAAATCTCCCTGAAGTAGGAAATACACTGAGAAACAAACTATGTTCTCTATTGACATCTCCTGTGACTCACATCAGTGAACTTGTGGCCAATCTTCTTTTTGTCTTATGTAAGGAGAGCGTACGAAAGCTAACAAAGTACACAGGATATGGAAACGCTGCAGGACTTTTGGCGAACAAAGGTCTCATGTTGGGTGGAAAAGCTCCTCGAGGAAAGTATTCGGACTCTGAAGAAGAATCTGACACTGAAGATTACAAAGAAGTAGAACATAGTATTAACCCTGTCGAAGGAAGAATACAGCTTGACCGCCCTGATCCAATGGAAGGAATGTCAGATGAACAAAAAGTGGCTGAAACAATGAAGCTGTTGAATGCTATCCATAAAATGGACTCAACAAGTAGTGGAATCATTAAACCATGTAGAATCGGTCCAGATGGACGACCTGTACCTATTGAACATGTCCTTCAACTTCAAGAAGACTTGGAAAACCCTCTGAAGAACTTAAGTCGTAATGACGGCGATTCTGACTCAGATTCTGATTAATTCCAAACAGAACGCAACGCAAGGTTATTTCCACATTTTCAGCCTGAGGATTCTTATTCTTCTTAAGAATAGCCAATCTCGTACCAAGAAAGCATTCTAAGTCATACCTGTAATTTTTTGTATGCATGCATTTGTTTCATACTTTATTACAATGTAACTTAATTTCGTGTTTAAATGCATATTCTAATTTTAACCATTCTTACCTATTATGATTTAGCCTGTAAAAGAGGGACCTTGAATCAATAAAAATAGCATTGTTGTGTTTTCTAATCGCTAGTTCTAATTTATTGTTCTTCACCTGCGAACATTGAAAAGAGAAATTTGAAAGTGAAAGGATATTTAGTGCTCTACGAGCATTGGACCGTCACAGATCAGATTCAAGATGATTACCTTAAGGCTCACATTTTTCATAACTTCGATTTTATTAAGTATAAGTATAGTAGAATCCGGGTATCTTAAGTTTTGCGGAAGAAGTGATAAGTATATGTTAACGTCTAATAGTTGCTCAAAGGGTCTCTGGTTCCAGCAAGCAGTGATACCGAATTGCGTGTGTGCCAAAGGAGTGTAAGTAATTATTTAGACGATAAATCCGTCGTAGCATGTGAACATATGAGACCACTTAATACATTGCTTGCTTTTTTACGTGATAAATCTGAAGTATTAATTGTAAAGCAAGAAACAAAACTGCATTTTCTCTTCAAACTTTTAGATGGGTCCTTTCCAGTGGTCTGTGTGACAAGCAAAGTTCTATCATTGTAGCAAATGACCACTGCTTTCGTGTGGAGTTTGAAGTAAAACAGTTTAATGCGAAACAAATACTTACAATGAAATTCTTTTTAAAGTGATCAAAAATATTATTTTTGCAGGTCAGAGCTATTAAATTTATTGGTAATCCAAACGATCCTTTTGCTACTGCCATTTATGCGGCTCCTATCACTCTCGACAGCATATTTCAAATTCCTCCAACCGGCATAAGTCCTGACCTGTCCACATCGGATGCTACAATGTTGGTTGCGATCAATCCAAGATCTCCTGCAGTGAGAGGAGATAATTTAGTTTGTGTCAAACCAGATCCAACTCAAAAATCTAAACCTGTACACATTTACATAAATCCATCGAGGAGTCCATCTACTAAATGGACTTTGCAATCAAAGAGCTCATGCAATGACCCTAAAACTTATCAATACCGTTTGGAATATGGCGACATGTATCAAGGTATTTAATCATACTCATAATATAATTCCTTAACAGTAAGTTCAATTGATGATGTTCTTCAATCCCTCATCGCAGACAACAAGGTCATCTCTAAAGCAGTAATAGGAAGAGACTGTTTTGATTACTGCCCGACAGCAGAAGCTGTTCGGAATGTTCAGAATGCAACCAAACGAAACAATAAAATGTTTGACCAACCTACTACCGAATTAGACCCAGTTAAGGCCGCAGAGGAAGTCAAAGCCCAAGTGACAATAAACTTAGATGATTACCACAAAGAAACCAACGAACAGACGATTCGAATGATGCATGCTCATTTAGCCCCAACATTGCTAGGTTTTACTTCAGACCCTTTTAAAAATTACACAAGAGAGTTCGAATACTTCAACATGGCTAAAGAAATAGCCACCGTACTTTGTCCAGAAGAATATGTCCCTAAAAACTTATTGAATGGGTTGATGAGGATGTTTAAGCAACTACTGTTCGAGTCTATAGATCAGCGACCACATGAAGAATCTCCAAATGATGACCAATTCAAAAGAATTATGGATACTCTCGCTATGTGTAACGAAAGTTTAGCACATGAAAATGACACTGCACAGCAATTAGGATATAGTTATATCAATTACACTGGGTTTTATAATTTCACTGGCAGTCCTGGCCCGAGTGATCCTTTGTGGCCAAAACCTGAACAGTGTCCTGAACCACTCGTAAGATTTTATTGAGAATCACACGTTTCCGTTCTGAATGAATCTATTCACCATTTTTACTTCATTCTATTATAGATCTATGCTATTCATGGAAGAAGGATTAACAAAACTGCATTCAATTTGAGAAATGCCACTGGAAATTACAACCGCTGGATGAAGTTTAACGTGCAATTAGTAGATTTTGTGATTGAGACAGCCTGGAAGATCGTGACCATTGGGCATTACCATTGTTCTACTCTTTTTAACTCCACAACTGCTCCAGACTTTAGTTCCTTCTTCCATCAAATGGAGTTGCTCTTTAACGATAAGATCATTAAGCGATGGTAATTACAGTAATTACCACAATTTATTGAGACTTGAAAATGTGCTTTTCTAACCTACTTGCTTCTCGATAGGTACGACACTGATAACGTGAAGAACACATACAGAATTCTGAAATTACTCTTCCCAACTTACAACCTCAAGAAAGTAGCATTTGGTCTCGACCTTTGTACTATGGGGGCTCAACAGTTTTCATACGGCTTTGCTTCCAACGCCAAGTGGATTCAAAGACCGAAGATTCCATTCACAAACAATGATCTAAGTCAGCAAAAATACTGGATTCCAGGTCCTGGGAATGGCTCTTACCTCTCTACCAATGACTATGCACCTCAAATATTGTACGTACTTTTTATTTCCCTATTATTATTTGAACTATTCTCATTACTGTCATTACCTTTTACTTAATCTTTAATCCAGATACAATGGGACCCGAACAAAGAGAGAAATTAGTGGAATGTTTAGTGGAGTTGTAAATTGCATGGACAGCTTTTCTGATCCTGTAAATCGTTTCGGTGTAAAAGCAAAACCTGGATGTAGCATTCCAAGCTGATTTTTGCTTTTTAACAATTTTATGGGGTACTCTGAGAATTATTACCAACTATACTGCTTTCTGTGCATGTATGGCATTAATTGGAGTGTGGTCACTCTATTGACTTCATAAATAGCAATAAATAAACTGATGATTTATTAAAACGAAATTATATTAAACCCAAGGAGTCATTTCATTTGATAAGTAAATAGAAACATAAATCATTTCATACTAAAGCAGTGCAATAAGTTATGGAACTGATGGAAGTGTCAAACACTTGACACGAACTGTCAGTTATTTTGGCGTATGTTTTTCTCAGGAGTGTGGGTTTTTGTGGCCAACAACAAGATCAGCTCAAGTCAGTATGTCAATGTTAATGATGTTATATCATGTTATATAAGTTCTGTTAATCTCATCTTGTATTCTTGACCCTTCCAGAGGACATCCGTTTCTCATTACTTCCATCTGTATATGCATCGAATGTATACAATTTGCAAAACAAATACCACAGATCACTTGAGTATTAAGAGATATCGTAGCATCCTGTTGTCCGTCCATATCTATATCTTGGATAATATTGGTGAATAATTACTTGCCATGCAAAAAAGTACCCGCATACTATGAGCTAAGTCGTGGTTAGAAAACTCGAGAGGTGCCGAAGATGTTCTTGATGTTCATGGACATATATGGAACATTATTGTACCATGAAACCAAAAAGCACCCTTGTAGGAATCTTAATGGCAATAACCAACACGATTTCCATGTCCAGACCAGTCACGAAGCAAAAATAAATGAATTTATGGACGAACATAATAATATTGCAAATCTTATTTATTATTTTCAACTTCAACTATATCTTTCTAATTATGGAATGAGTTGTCTGAAAAAAATTATGCAACATGGCGAATCTCAATGCCTTATCATCTTATGCTCTACTTAATCTTCTTTCCAGCGGATGTTGCACGTGTTCTTAGGAAGATGCCTGTGGCCTTTATCGTCTCATCAGAATCCAATAAATTGGAGAGATTTTTCCCTCGAGAAGTTAGTCTGGAGAAGAGGTTTGGTTTCTGCATATAGTAATTAATTGTCTCAGAAGAAAACTGAACATGGCAAAATTTTTGGCAATTGTTGTTCTGATAGCGTCTGTAGTCGCATCAACTTTGGCTGTTGTAGGCCAAGTTCCTGCACCTCAGAAGCCAGCGGTTCAACCGGCCGTGCCTCCGAGGTAATTTCCCTGTAAAAACTTACGCAGAATTTATAAATATATGACATATTGTACTTTATTCTGTCATGTTGGTCCTAGGCCTGGATCTTATTCCGGGGCTGCTGGGGGATCTTCACTGAGCCGAAGTGCTTCAACAGGATCTACTTCATCTTCAAGCTCTGCCGTAAGCAACGCTGATCCTGCAACTCTTGACAATGCTGTTAACGTCTACAATGCATTGGTGGCTGTTATTCGAGATGTCGTATTGAAGGCTAAGTTGACACCGATTGGAGGGACTGAAGGAATCAATTATGTCGGTAAGATGTCTTGAAATCTAACCTTTTATGGGGAGAAATCCTATTATTTTGAACTATTAATCAACTTTAAATAATGCTTTGAAAATTATCTGTAAATAGAGAGTTGCTCTGAACACAAAGCTAAGACCACGAAGGGAGCAGAGACAAAGAGTGGAGTTTACACTATCTGGCCTACTGGAAAGGTCTTGGATGGTCCCAAGCAAGTAAGTATCTGAACTTCCAGTTCAGTTTTTAGAAATCTTTAAATCTCAGCATAATAAACGTATTCAGATGTCCTAAATAAAACTCAACAATTATTAATCATGATTTCGGTAGGTTTGGTGCGATATGGAAACTGACGGTGGTGGCTGGACTGTAATCTCAAGAAGAGGTTACGGAAATGTAGCCAGAGATCAAGCTGAAAACTTCAATAAGAACTGGAGAGAATACAAAACTGGTTTCGGAATGGCTCTGAAAGATTACTGGCTCGGTAAGAGTTCCATCCTTTAACAACAAGATTTTAATTTCCTTCTGATCTCTGTATCACTTCATGACTGCATCTAACTTTCAGGTTTGGAGTCTATGAATGTCATGGGACGACGATGCACAAATGAACTTCTTGTTGTCCTCACCTACTTCGATGACACTCAAAAGGTCGCAAGATACAGTAACTTCACCATTGGACCAGAGACTGACAACTACCGGCTTCATGTCACTGGTTTCGTTACTGGAACTGCTGGTGAGTCATCAACAACCTCTCACTGACTGAAGTCATACATCTACGTGTCTCACTTGTTTCCTAATTGTTTTGCAGGAGATGTATTGGAAAAGAAACACGATGGACTTGTGTTTGCTACTTCTGATAAGGACACAGAAGACAAGTGCGCTGTTGAGAACAAGAGTGGATGGTGGTTCCATTCCAAGAAGAGCAAAGGATGGTGCGACTACGTAAGTCTCATATATGTGTCGAGTAAAACTGCATTGCTTGATATTTAAGTAGACCGATTATCCCGTTACAAATTTTTTGTTTAATTATTTGTAGACGAACTTGAATGGAGAGCTGAAGGCAACTGCAAACGATGCTGGAGGTATGACATGGAGATACAGCAGTCTCCTCAAGGGATGGACAGCCCCTGCTCTCAAGAAATCCGAGATGAAGATCAGACCCAAGTGCCCTCCTTCATAAATCGTCCATTCCTATTTATTGACTGATTAGATTCTCACCGAGCTGTTGACTGTTATGTTATGTAAGTTCTTTTTTTATTGGCTAGCCCAAAGACACTTCTTTAATTTGAGTCTACAAAATAAAAGTAATTTCTTGCAATATAAAATTAACTAGAACAATGAGACCTATTTGATTTTCATAGTTCAACTTCGGCATTTTATTGGTACCCCGCTTTACGGGCTTTATCATTGATTACAGGACATATAAAATGCAGAGTAGTTTATTATAGTTCATATATAATTTAGTCACAGGTCTGATTGTGAATAATCATTTAATATTAGTAGTAATGCTAATTATTCCAAGCTAGAAAAGCCTTTTGTAGTTAGAATTTGGCAAAAGTATTAAGATAAAAGCAATTTTGCATGTACTGCTTCGTCCCGAAACTTGCGACTCCGTTGGTTCTTCCTGTGCTGTGAAATGTCATTCCTGGAACATGTCCAGTGTACGAGGATGACATCGGCTCGCAACATCGATACACATCTGAATCTGGTTCTCCTTTGCTGCAATGAGTTCAAGAAATAATGTTATTATTACATTTTTTTCATGAGTAAATTCTTCACACGATCTATGTACTAAAACTTCATTACCAAGGACATGCATATGGTCCTCTGTTGAGATGACCTCCACGAGGGTCACAGCAATTTGGAGGGAGGCATGGAATATCGCAGCAATCTTGCTTCTTCTTTATTTGCCTTTGAGGTGGAGGGGGGCAAAAGGCAGGACTGCAGCATCCAAGATCAGAACAACCCACGGGGTTTCGCCAACATGAAGGCTCGCTTGGGGGACAACATACCATTGGGGGCGCAAGGATTGGACACGGAGCCTGGGCTACACATGGATCTTCAATGATATCCCTCGAAAGGTTGCCGAACGATTTCCCACATCGAGTTTTAATCGTGGGAACATGACCTAAGTACCTGGAGTAATATGAAGTTTGATTTCATTATCTTTCTCACGAATTCACGATTATAGTTTTTGGGTTTGATCATGGTTTGATCTCTCAGAGAGTCTTGCTCATCAGACTTGCTGATCAATTTAATTTACAGGTCCAGCAAAAGGTTCAAAATTAAAGATTTCAAGGATATTTTAATACTCACCCAGGAATATGATGGGGCTGGGCAATCGTGCCAGGTTCGGGACATGGACAGCAGTACATTATGGTATTGGATTTTGATTTTCGGAACTTGAAATTTTGAAAAACAGAAAATTTTGATGAAATATCTGAAAGTGTGAATTTTTGCAATCAGTTCATGTCATTTTCTGTGCAGTAATTTTCATTTCTCAGCTTTGACGATCAAGAAAGTTGTCTTGTCAACCTTGCCGAATTTCGACCAAACCACCACCCATCGACTACACCATGTCTTCAATGCTGAAATCGAAATCATCGATGACTCCGTTCCATATTCAGAAGTTTTATTGTATTAGTGCTTATGACACGGCATTAGCATACTCATTCGTCATATGAGAAAGTATTTTTCACTTTGCACTCTAACTTGTCCTTCCACTCGCATGAAACCACCTATTAAACATTTATTATTTACGTCCAATTATCCGGGAAGAATCGGAAATGACCTTCCTTAAATTTCGCTGTTTTCAAAGCATTGGAGGTCATATTCGTGTATTAATTGTTCGAGAGTTAAATACGCATCACAAGCTACGCAGATAAGTGTGAGAATTTATAGGCAGTGTATCTCACTCATGCATTTCATATGCATATTGTCGTACAGGCCAGTAATCACGGTCCAATCTCCAATCATCATAATTAAAATGTCATTGTAGTGTTTGAAAGCCTCAGAATCAGGTAAAAAATTGAAGTCTTGTCTCGAACCGAGTCGAACCATTATAAGTAAAACGCAATAAGAAGTCAAAATTTACTTCAAATCATTTCATGTACAATGTAAGTGTTCCAAAGTAAAACTACAGCAGCAACAGCGAGAGACGCGATGAAGATTACACTGCATTATTTTTATTTTTCATAGTAGGAAATATTAGACAACTGCATTGTTATTACATTCGATCATCCGAGTTGCCAAATATGTATTCATGCTTTAAGAACAGGCAGTCAGGCGAAAAACAAAACATTATTATCCGTATTCCATAGTCCGTATTATATCTGTATATGTACATGCTTTGCGAGCGTATAAAAAAACTCAAAACATGCAACTTGATTATGATTATCATTCCAATAATACTCCAGAACAAGATTTTGAAGGTGACCTTGCGTGGAGCATAATTGTATTATTAAATAGTTAAATTCTTCATACTGCGCGAACTATTTTGCATCCTGCGTCGTAAATCTTGAGGTTAGCAGTAGTGCCTGGAATAGCTTTGTTATTTGATTCTTATTTCTCATGCTATTATCATTTGTCAGAGTCAATGTTAAGCTTATATACTTGTCTGCATGATACAAAAGGGTTTTTGAAATTAAACTATATTGTGAATTGTTGCATTAAACTACGGACAAGTTCGGATCTTGAAACATTCAATCTGGTCATTCTCAAATTAGACAAGCTCACATTACAGACTTATTATTAGATAAGCTTGCCCACTAATGCCCAACCGTAAACTATCTGACAGAGATGAACTAAAATCAACTAGCTTTGACGATTTTACACACAGTCAACCCTCACTATATAAGTATTTTGACAGTTAGGAAAAACAGCAGCGGTTTAGTAGAATGATACTGCACTTTTTACGCACTGACTTGCTTAACACATCTACACAGTGCTGAAATGCAGCTGAGTCTTGCTAGCCAATCTGTTAGAGTTTTGTAAAATAACTGATTGTGAGACATATGTGAGATATAGCCGTTCCGTTAGCATACGAACAAGATGCGACGCATGAATTTTTTTCACGAAGAAATGTCTGCATCTGCAGCCTCGATCCTCAGTTTTGCAATGTAATGTCCCTCTCGTCTCAATAATACTTCACTACAAGAGATTTTAAAATGATTAATAACAGTTCAGCATCACCAGCATATTGAACGACGAATGAACACAGTAATGCATTATTGCATACATCTACGGCTTCACTAGGAGAAATACTACAGCGATTGAAACTGGTCTCACAGCCTCGTCCTCAAATAAAGTGTCCTCAATTAGACATAATCATACACACGATTCATAATCACACAGCTTCAAGTCGGGATTCAATTCTAAATAATAAAATGGGAAGAATCACTTCGCTATCACCCAATGAGAATCGTCTCTATAAAAACTCTCATGCCAGCAAGCAATAGTTTTCATTATTTTTTATTCGCTATCTTTCTGATTTATGTCTGCATAGTAGATACGTTATACACATATAACACTTAACTAAAGACTTGTGATAGTTATAAACATAGGAAGTAAATAAACCACTTGTCCGTCCCCAATATGCAACTTTTTCCTGGTTTGGTCCGTGGCCTGCTGAATAAAAATATTATGGTCCCGTAGGAGTCTTGCTTAGTATCTTTACATCTGAGATTGGAACAAGGTGCTGTATGGATTAAACTGTTGTGATACATCGCATTAATATTAAAATTAAAATACTTAAAATACAGATCTCTAGCAGTTGAATAATTCTTCTCTAAATAAAGGACCGAAGTCTCACGTTACCCTGCGTTTTATAACTTCAGCAAAAAATGGTAAGTAGTATATACTTATCTATGGTCTCATCTTTACCAATGTACGCAGTGCATGTCATATATACTTCAACTGCACTTAATAGATCAAACGAGGATCTACTGATGATACTTCCAGTGCTGCTGAGACTAACTCAACAGGTAAATTTCACCCATAAACTATGACTCATGCATCTTTTATGTAATCTCGACCTACGAGCAACCTTTGGTAATTATGGTGGAGCTAACAAAGTTCTTTTTGGCTGTGTGAATTTCTCCGTTTCACTATCAGTCATAACAGAGAAGCCAAGTGAATCGGAACAGTCGAACGAGTCGTGGTGGAATATAATGAACAAAATAAAGGCAACCAGTATGCGGTCACCTGTGACCACTCCAAGGAACTCTGTTCATGGAGCCTACACTGGACGAAGGCATTCGTTCATGACACCAGGTGAATATCGAGTTTGTTATACATAATAGTAGACCTTACACCCGACTGAGTGATAATGAATTTTCAATAATTTTTATTGGGTATAGAAATGGAACAAAAGATAGCTCAACGTCGAGCCAGTCTGGAGAGGCTTCATGTGCAAAAGATTTCGCCCTGGATGCATTTGTATGACTTCTCTGCAACATCAACGTCTGACGAGTGATTACCAATTTCCATTCATACATACGAATCATGCGGCTTCTCCACCATAAGTTATTACTCTTATCCAGTTGTCTCTATTTGTCATTGATATAAATATTTACCGGCTACTCCCTGATGAAAGTATTATTTGTAGTTAGTATTATGTATACATCTGTTGTTATTTCCGCAATAAAACCTCAATATTTATGAACAATGAACATTTATCATAAACTTTATTAACATTTATCTAGAAATCCCTGGTTAATTTCCTCTTTATGAGCAATAGAAGATAATAAAAAAAATGACAATGCTATGAAATCTTCGTACAATGTGTACTTTTGATGCAAAGTAAAAACAAAAATTAGTAATTTGGCATAAGGCAGGGAGCAGAAAATACACATGTTTGTGGAAGACTTAAGCATCTCCAATAAGGGCAAGAAGTCCTGATTTATAATCTCCACTTGTCTCCTTTTTAACAGCGTCATACAAGGTCTTGTGGTACAACTCCTGGTAGTCTTTTTTAATTGATCCGAGGTCAATTTCACACCGAGAAACAATCAAACGAATTAACGTTTCGTCGTCAGTTCCCATCCCTTTCATAGCTTCCTCCAGCTTTTCTGAGTAATAGCGATTGCGATTGATTGCACATTTCACTGCAAGATATTATTTTTTTAAAGTTTCAACAGAAAAAAATACTTCTCGAAGAAGAGAATTTTAATCTAAGCCAACTTACCAATGGTCATAAGTGCTTCTCCTATGTCACCGGAAAACTCAGCATTTATTGCCTGCTCAATCGTCTTGCCAGACAGTTTCCGATATTCGTCGAATACAATGCGGAGCTGGTGGAAAGATTCGTGCGCCATGAGTGTTGTAAACGCTTCCTCATCGGTTCCCATTTGTCCTTCGCCTACAAAATGAAATGAAACCATAATTTTAGGAGAGTATAAATTACACTGCTCTCATTAATTTCTATATCATGATGTTTTATATACCAGCATCAAATAGCCGTTGAGCTTGTTCTGTTGCTCTCTGAAGGTTCAATCCTCCAGCCTCGTCTCTGACACCCTGAGCCACCCGATAACATTAATAATAGTTGGCACAACAGATAATACAAATAAATAAAAAACCAGCAGTTACATACAGCCATAAGCATCACTAACAAACGCTTGTAATGTCCAGAGACTTCGCCGGATATTTCGTCTTCGAGCGACTTCCCAAATTTGATTTGATAAGCTTGCATGATGAATTGAATGTCTTGGTTTGATCGGGTGCACAAAATCTACATTAAAGTGGCACTTATACTCTTTTTAAGTAATACAAATAAAGGAGAGCTTAGTTTGATAAAACTGAATACCGACCTCAGTGAGCACATCCTCATTTGTACCAATTCCTTTCATGGCACGGTTCAATTCATGAGCTAAATACTCGTACGGATTTTCCATCAAAGCTAATATTAGCTTCTCGAACTTTCCTCCCAACTCAGACTTCAAATCTTTGATCAGATCCTTCAAGACGAACACCAATCAGCCATGTCATAGAACTTGAAAGTGTAAAATTACTTCGTACCCTTCCGAATTCGGTTTTAAAAGCCTTATTGATCTCTTCCCGTTGAAACCAAGCCCTTTGACACAAAACATTGATAATAGCAGCTTCATCAGTTCCAAAACCTTTCATTGCTCCCCTCAGCAATTTAGCATCCGCCAAGGCGTCGAAATCCGGAAGGGGTCGGATTGTGGGCTCCTGCAAAAAAAGTAATTGAATTATATTATACTACTACTACTAGCAATTTAAGAGTCTAATCTTACAAACAAGAAGTAATCCATATTTTTTAGTTCGTAAAACTCAAATATTTGTACAAAACTATTGATAGCCAGCACTAGCCAACAGTCAGATTTTGACAATCAGAGATACACAAGATGACGTGTGGGGACTCAATATAATTGACAACAGTTGTAAGAAGATTTTACTGGAAAGAGTGTGAGTCTGAGCAGAAAGCGAAAGCTAAGTCTTCATACCGGATTCTAGTTAGGTACATAAAAGTTGTATCTGCACAGGAACTGTAGTATATATGACGTAACAAAAAAACTATAGGAAAGATCAGAAGGATGCTATGCTACACCATGGAAGGCTGAGATTTTATATGAAAATAAAACATGAATATGAAAGGCTCGTTAGTTGCTGCAATAGAATAGATATTATCTATATCCGTGGTATTACCAGTAATAGATATATTCATTAACGAGCTTAATACGCTAAACGCTACCAATGTAATTTACTCCTGCCTAACCTAACGCTTAACATCTTGGGTTGTTCGATAGCTTAATGGCTTTACCGAATAATATCTGTGTACGTATACTGCTATGCAATAAGTAGATATGAAAAGATAAGTAATAAAATTCTATCATGACGTGTATTACATGGCAATAGAAGCCGTAGAGGATAAACACGAACGAAGGATCGCCTTCATAATACGCATTCCATGCAGTCAATTTAAGGTCATCTTGATGTACGTTTAACGAAGATTTCTTCCGTTGATTTGTCCCGTTACCAGACGAAGATTCTTCCACAACATGGGATCCATTTTGTGCATAGTGGGCACTAGCGGTGGTAATGGTCTCATGAAAGGCAGCTTCGTTCTTATTGATAACCTTCTTTTTCTTCTTCTGACAACGGTCTCCTCCTCCATGTTCTTCATCAGAAGATGAAGACGACGATGACGATGAAGAAGATTGCTTTGATTTCTGCTCCTTCACAGACTTCGGCTCATCTTGGTTGCAAGCTTGCTGGGTTGAAGTAGCTCTTGAATAGGTTACTTTCACTTCCTTCTGTTCATCATCCGAATCCGAAGACGACGAAGACGATGAAGAGCTGGAGGATTTGACTTGTAGATAAGCCATTCCTTCTCCTTCAGCCATGCCTGCTGTCTCAGCCTCCCCACTTTCCACGATTATTTCATCCTCTTCTTCTGTATCGGCATCGTCAGAGTCGTCAGACGAACATGACGACGATGACGAACTGTATTCGTGAATTTCTTGACCTTCAGAATGAGCGCAATAAGCAGACACCGCCTCGTTAATAAATGCATTCACCATTTCTTCGGAAACTTCCTCCTCAGCATTCACTTCATCCACTTCATCGTCAGAGCTGCCGTCAGAAGACGACGACGAAGATGACGACGAACTTTCCCTGTCTACTGAATCCTCATTAGGAAAATCCATTGGGGTCAGTTCGATCCACTTCATTTTGGCAATAATGCTCCGACTTCTTTTCTCTTAAGCCCAATTAACATACAAGAAAACTAATTACGCAAAAAACTAAAAAAAACCTACATTTAAATCAAGATGGGGTATAAGGCTAACCTGTGCTATTGATAACCACACTGGAGACGATGAAGATAAGCTGCAGGTCACACGTGAACTGTGATATTTGATGGTTCCAGAAATTATGTTTGAGACTGCTTCAAACGTTCAAACGACAGAAGAGAGGTTTGTGACGAATGAATGAACTACAAAAGGTGAGGACTTGAGAGGGGAACGAAACTTCGTGCAAGAAGGGCGGCTAGCAATTGACGTCACTCAATCCACCACCACCACCACCGTTCCAATATCTCAGCTTTCGCTTCTACAAAATCTTAGCTCGGCTTGCAGAAAATGCTCAACACAAAGAATGACTTCAAGTCAAGAGACTAACCAACCGACACCAACTAATGCATTACTCCTGAAACGGCTGAAATTGAATTGTATTGAATGGAATTGTAATTAACGTGTAACTGCAGAAAGGCAGATGATATTCACTTTCACTCTGATTATTTATTGAATTGATGCACTCATTTATTAAATGCCATATTCAATAATGTTCATGAATTAATTACACTATGTACTATGTATGTACTAGTACTATTACAATCAAAGACAAATCACATTGTATCTATGTAAGTAGTATAGTACTGAATTCCAATCTTCCAAAATTGTATTCACAATAATACAGTATTTCATAGTTAAATGCTGGTGATTGATATTATACAAACATTACAAACATACTATACAAGCCAA
>Ga0194135_10000782_pt1 | contig 18601 bp, 13 predicted proteins | sample LitLau_LLRF_2013_FD_134024 | JGI IMG/M metagenome (GOLD analysis project Ga0194135, IMG submission 134024) | Freshwater sediment microbial communities in response to fracking from North America - Little Laurel Run_MetaG_LLRF_2013 (version 2) | ecosystem: Environmental > Aquatic > Freshwater >...
ATGATGAATTTTTCCTGATCGTTTATTTAGTACCTCTCCCAGCCTCATCCCATCATCTCCTGCTCCCGCTGACATGACATAGTTCCCAAATCTGACTCCTGCTCCAAGTTGGGCTTATTGGAGGATATGGGAGGAAGCGGGAGGGAATGCTAATCGCTCTGACACACCTGATAAAGATAGTCGTGCGTGACAGGCGTAATTGGGGGAGATTAGGTAGGAAAACAGCCTCTGACCTCCTTCCTTCCTATTGTCTTCCCCACAGCGGAAAGACGCACTGCCGGATGGAAAACAGGAGATAGGAAGCACTGGCTACTGGAAAAACGAAGACGCGGAATCCTTCCACTTTGCAAAGTAAACGGAACCGTGCGGTGCTTTAGTGAGGCCTAGCAATTAGCCTAATCTCAAATCCCACCTTGAGCGACGACGGCGTCAGGAGGGGAGACCCACACCCAATCCAATAAATCCCAAGATGTCCACCACCAGAGACGAGATGCTGACGAAGACTGTTAAATCTAAAATTAACTTTCAACCCCTCTTGCCTGCGTTTCTTTCCTGCCGTACTTAAAAACGGCCAAGGTTTCCATTGGAAATATGCCTCGCATGTCCCCTCTCAGGCTTCTCAGCAAGTCCAACGAAATTAGCCTACTAATTATTTGGTCCATATTTCTCCACCTGTAGAGTACAGCAGTAAATTTTCATGCAAACAGAATCCATGCTCACTTTTATACTCATACGAATGGGTATTATATAACCTTCTAGTTCCTTCCAAACAGTAGCTAAAAACCATTAGAATAATTTCCATTTTTTCAGCAATCAATTCATTAGGACGCAATCCTTGAAAATTTTAAATTTTTCTTGCAGTGAAAGTGAAACTATCATTTTGGAATTTGAGAATTTGTTTTTTTTAACGTTCGTATAAAGATTTAAAATAAGTTTTCATAAATTCTAACAATGTCCCCAATAATGGTTGAATGGAATACTGGACGCCTTGCAGGGTTTCTTTGCGTACAAAATTTTTTTTAATGAAGTGGAAGCGTTGTGGAATTGGGTGCTGGGTGGTTTAGAATCAGCAAACCAGGTAGATCCAATTAGAACATAAAACATACTGAAATCATCGGAAAATTCACGTCCCTCCACCCCCACTCACCTGAGAAAGAGCATGCTACGGAAACACAATAGATTAAGCCCGTAATTACGTTTCCCAGGAAGGAAGGAGGGGATGCAGGAGACGTGCAAGAATTAAAGTGAGGAGAGGAGTGGTTAGAGTAGTATCTAATCTGACTTCTTCTATTTCCTAGCCCTTTTGTTTTTATTAGTTCGGACTGGTTAAAGCTTGATTTGGAGCATACAGGGACCAAATTGAGCTTTAAATCATCATAGGCAATAACCCAATTTGCACACCGCCAGGCTCCATCCACCAATAAAGTCAAGTTACGTGACTTCATCTCTTCCCATTTATAGAAAGAGGAGCACCGGAATTAATTAAGGATTCCTTCACCTTCACACCTCTCCCGAGGGTCTCCCATGCGCCTGGCTTTTCCCAACTACGCATCCTCTTCCCTGATGGATAGTAGTGCGAGGCAAAATTCATGTGAATAGAAACCCAATCCTTGCGCCCCTTGAGGCCAAACCTTAAGGAGTTTAATAAATGGTTAAGGGTTTTTGGCCCTCAATGTCGGGTTTCTATTCACATGAATTTTGCTTCGCACTATTAGTGATGGCGTCATTGCGCCTGCGCACTATTGAATTTCCTACCGTCCTCTATTTCAAATAATTTCGCTTGCTTGTGATTCTCTGGCATAGCTTTGGCTTACTGCAAGCGGGATGTCAAAATGGAGTAAAGTGGGATGTTTGAATGAAAATGAAATGACTCCTTGAAGGACAAACAATCTGGGATTCCATTTTTCCACTTATTAGAGTGATAAAGGCTGAATTTATTCGACGGCAAGTATAATTTTCTTCAATTAGCACAGAAACATAAAACGAGGGGATATAAAGCCCTAATTTTAAGAAGGAGCCCATAACCTGTTCATTTCATATTCCCCATTAATTTTTGTAGATGAGATGACTAAGAAACTGGATAGGCATTATTCTGAAAATTAAACGCAGTGGTGGGGGGAGGGGGTGTGGTAGTTCTGGGAAAGGGGATAAAAAAAAGTGGACACTGTCAATATGGATGAAGTTCTTAAAAAACGATTCTAGAAAGTACCTCGTGGCAAAGGTAAAACGCTAATTTTTCAATTAAGTAAACTGAAGTATAGTGCCAACTATGGTCCGTTTGAGGAAAATATGGGCCGGGAAAGCATAATATTGAGGCCACCCCATGCATTTAGATAGTGAGGCCTGGTTTCCCAGCCCATATTTTCCTCAAAAACTCTATAAATTCCTTGAACGAGTTACGTTTTCTCGCCTAATGTAGGCGAAGCCCCTAGGAAATTACCCCTGAAGGCTAAATTTTTAAGACGGCAGCTTTAAGGGTTTGAGGTTATTCGTTATTTAGAATTGAGTTGCAGATCAAAATTCTAAACATGGTGCGAATACTTTTCGGTTAAGAATACGATAAAAGTTGAAAGTGCTGTCTGGATATCATGGAGCTGTTTTCCCCCAATACAGGAGCGTCGCCAAGCAGCAGCCAGTAACTGTATATGACATGAACCGTTTAGCCCGGCTCAATACCTGAAATTATTAAATCCAATCCAATTATCATTACCGTGTAAAGCAGAATCAGGGTTATTTGAATTTGCATTGCGGCCTAACATCATCCTGCCACTGTCTGTGGATTATGCACTGGGAATAAGAGATCCTGGAGAAAGTGACGTTATTGTACAGTGGAACCCAGGCACTGCCCAAGAGTTTATGGAGACAGACGTCCGCCATTCTTCTAAAGTAGTATCCACGGTTGTTCACTAGGTGTCGCATTTCCAAGTAGTTGTACATGGCCAACTCGCAAATTGCATGCGCATCGGAGCCTCGTACTTGAGTGAAATGGGCCAATTTGTTATTAATTTCTGGTCCAGTAGGACCATTTTCCAGTTGGGCCAAAATATCATCCAAAACGAGAACATCTTCAAATCCCTGCAAAAAAAAAAACAACCAAAACATATTCATAAATTGAAACTGATGAATCGAGCTTAGATAAAAAAAATACAACGATGACGGAAAGGTAACCTACAGCATTCATTCCTTGCCCGTAGAATGGGACCATGGCGTGTGCCGCATCGCCGACGAGGACACAACGGCCAGCATGAAGTGGAGTACACTGTCATCCAAAAAATTAAACATTTTTCTTTTCTTTTTAATTTCTGCGTAAGTGAGTAAACAAATGTCAATTAATTCAAGTTAATACCTTGACGGAAATCAAAGGGCAAGTCTTTGATGTAAAAAAGTCTTCTGCAAGCTTATCCTTTCCAATTAGCTTCAACGCATCTGGAAATTGTTCCATGAAGAAGTCTACCGCCAAATCTGGCGTGGTCAAGGAATGAAAAATCTATCGGAACATATCATATCGTGCTATAAAAGAAATTCACAATGATGGAAATCCTAACAACATACGTCAAATGGCATGAAGAGTGTGGCAGTGAAGGACCCGTCTTGATTTGGCAAAGCAATCAACATGAACTGACCCCTGGGCCAAATGTGCAAATAATTCCTGGCCATTAAATGCTACAAAAAGAAATGATTTCTTTCTGGGTCTGTTTTAAATGAAATTCAAAAATAATTTAAATTAAGACAAACCGAGCCATCTGCAGCGGCAGGGATGCAAAGTTCCTTGTAGCCGTGTTCAATGTACGTTTGGCTAAAATTGAACAATGGTCGCTTGACGAATGAGCGTCTCAAAGCTGAGTGAGCTCCATCAGCTCCGATGACCAAGTCACTCTGCACTTTGAGCTCGGCGTTCAGTTTCTCATTCCTTCAATTAAGAATGTTGAATTTATTACTCGTACTGCGTCATTTTTACATTTCTATTAAGAAATTTTACCGGAGTGTAACAATTCCATTCTCCAAGTCTACTTCAATCAGTTTATGATTAAAGTTAAGTTTCACAGTCGGGATTTTGCTTGCCTCTGAAATATAAATTAATTCAACTATTAAAATCCCTTTGTTTGAAACCGAATAAAATTATATTAAACTTGTGGACAACCTTCGAGTAAAATATCGTTTAACAAGTGTCGGCTGACAGACCAAATTGCTTCCTTCCCATTGGCATCATATAAGTGCGGCGTTGGTGATCCGAGGACGCCGTGAATCATCCTTCCTCGCATTGGAACCGCACGGGAGAGCACGGCATCTTCCAATCCAATCCGCTTTAGGGTTTCCCGGCCACGTGTTGATAAAGCCATGTTGATACTTTGCCGAATGACTACTCGTTTATCCAACTGTCTCTGATCTGGTTTAATTCAAAGGTATTTCTTTTGAGGACTTTGAAATTGATTTAAAGGTTGCCAGACGACGTCTTTACCGTCTCGGAATTCAAAGACTTCCACTTCATGACCCTTCTGACCCAGGACGCAAGCAGTAACTGCACCAACCTGAAATTAATTTTTTTGTCAGATTAATAACTAACTACGAAGTGGGAAATCGTAAAATCAGCCATTTTGCGATTGAGTTGGCACAGCGGAGACAAGTCAGAGAGAGGAGACATCAAAATTATACGCTTGCGCTCTGCGTCTATTAAATTCTAATTGCTGCGACGGCCTTATATAAATTATAAAACAAAAGATATTGCATAAGGATCTTGTTTTCATCCCTGATATGACAGCAACCGCAAAAAGTGAATTGAAATTTAGGAGTATTAGAGTGGTTTAGGGGAAACCTGCCTTCTCATTAAAGTTGCGATATTATGCAACAATTATATAATATGTCGTTAATTTCTGAGGATTCAAGAATCTCTTAAATTCGGAATTAAAAAAGTGTTGAATAACAATTATACCTAACTTGAATTATTCTTGACTAAATGTTCGTGCCAAACGAGTTTACCGCAGACACTACGACTCATTCTAAATTAGTTGTTTTTTTTGTTTGTTTTTTTTACATAAAATAAACTGGATCGGTCCGTTTAATTGGTTTTTATGGCCCCTTATTATCAACGATAGGCCCAACAAAATCCGACACTCCAAGGTGAAACCCTTGGAAAACGTTAAATCGTGGCTGCTGTCACAGGTTTCCGGAAGACATTAAAAATTGCAAGCAAGCGCAGGACTTTAGGTTTCGCATTCTTTTACCACATTACAAAATTGCAAATTCCTTGAGAATGCGTGAATCAAAAACAAAGGTAGTCAATAATGCAGATTAAATGATTTGCGAGTTAATAAAATTATTAAATGATACTTACAAGCCCTCCGCCAGCAATTGTGATCTTCATATTGAATTTGAACTTATTAATGACAAACAGGAGCTATGAGAATGCGAAACCTGTCCGTCCAGGATGAGATGAATAGTAGTAATGGATGAGGTCTCTCCTATCCCATCCGCATTTTCTATTTATTTCACCACTGCCACCCCTCATCATCCCCATCTCCACAAGTTTATCAGACAAATCACGCCTGGATTTCAGATTCGTTCTGAAGTGGAGAAGTTTGGATGATGGATAACCCAGACACCACCCATCTTCCCTAATTAATAACCGATTTAAAGGTTATCAGAAGCATCCCTCCGGAATTAGTAAGAATTGTCATGAAGTTGATAAATTTTCCAAGAAAATATAAAATGTTTCCAAAACTCCATTTCTAGTTCTCTGGAATCCGATAGAAAGTTTGGGCCATTTTTACCAAAATTACTAAAATATTCCAGACATTTTCGTAAGATTCTCTTCTTACGTTAACCCAAAAAAAAAATCTTTTTTGATCATGCGGTGACCAGTTATTCAAATACTGCAAATCAATTTTTGAAATATGGGTCCAAGAAGGCCGCTAGGATTCATTATTCTAAAGTGAGTCGCCATAAGCTAGAATCCGTGCTAATAATAACAAATAGAGTCACATACCAGAGACCCTACATCATAGTTACAGCAATATCGCCATGAATTCTCCTAATGGCCATTGTAGGGAAACGTTTGTATCAAAGTTTGTAGAATTTTTTAATCGTACGGATCAATTGTAGAACTTTCTCCATCATAGTCAACTAACTCCAAGGTTTCCATGAAATGGGCTCCGCCCACGGACTCTGTCCGGAGGACGCCTACCCCAAGATCTTCCCTCCAAATGCAGGATGTGATCCATTTTTCTCATAAATCCTCAAGATCATTTTCGGAAATAAAAATGGGGAAGTTGTGGTATCTTCCTATAATTTGTATGTAAAGGATATTATTCTTTATTTGCACAAAATGCTTTAGGGTAAATATTAAAATTAAAACTTGCAATATTGAATCCCAGAGGTTTAAGTACGCTGCTGTTAATTTCTAACACTATAAACCTGAGAGTGAAGTTTCCTAAGCTAGGTATAGGCTAAAAGCTGCATTAATAAACACTGAAAACTGCATCAGGAGTGATCGCTTCGCGTCCTTACACTCTATATTCTCAAATCCAACATTTCCTTGTTAGTTAAACTTAAGTTTCGGCTATTTTATGGACGCATGCTAGTATATGAGAAAGGAAGCCACATCTGACTCAAACTCTCTTCGTTCACAAACAAAACTTCGAGCAGTTTAAAATGTTGAAATCAGAGAACCGAGTTTGCTGGACAGAACCCGCCATCACCACAAAGTGAGAGGGATTCTAGGATACATATTTGACTCGGGATTGACTGGAGGACGTGATCCCAGTCGCGTAGCCCCACTCACTACAACTAATGCTTATCGCACTAGAATCCCAGCGACGGGATTACGACCTGAGAAATGAACTCATGCTAACGCAATTTCTACCCTACTTGAATTGAAGTATATTAAATATAATAAATAACACTCGAGAGCCGACGCTTAAATTGAATTAGGAATCATCACAAATAAGTTATAATACAACTTGTGTATAATGAGAATTATCATTATGTATGCCAGAATGTGTTTCTGGTCTGTTCCCGCAAACAAAACGGCAAGATTTGCGTCCTACTCCGAGCTAATACTATTAATTGTCATTAACGAAGCAAGATCTCAACTCTCAATAAACACAGTAATACTCTCCGCAGGATTACACAAGCTTTTCAATTAATAAATTAAGGTTACCCTTCAATAACCAAATATATACTTAATTTGACTCGAATTTCGTTGTTATCTAATGAGGCCATTTACCAAGACTTACTAACGCTAAGTTAATCATAGTAGAATAATAGCTGGAAAGTGAATGGAATTAGTAGATTAGCAGTTTTTTTTTTGTATGGAAAGACAGGACCTTGGACGGCTTTTACATCTCTTATCACAATATTCGAATTAATTAGTCTTTTGACCTAGAGGAAGAGAATTTTGGACGAATCATCTTCATCTTCGTTTTGACTGTACTTTGTATACGGAATTCTCACTTGGTTTTGCTTTTGAACATATGGAATGGAAGTGGACATGGGGACTGGGCTGCTTCCTGAACGACGATGGACAATGGGTAGGTTACTGTTATTAGATGTATCATCATCCCTTCCATCCCCAGCGTCCTCAACGGATCCCTGACCTCGATTACCTTCTGAATGTAAAACTCTGTAGTAGTTGCTCATTCTGTCAGTCATCCCGGGATGGTAGAGGTGAGAATATCCAGAATTTGAATTCGAGGTAGAATCATTTCCCATCAGAATACTTGTGCTGGATTTACTATGATGGAGGGAATGGTTATTCGGTTTCAAGTTCCGGGCAAATTGGTACCCATTGCTATTTCCTAGGGTCGGCTGCGTTTGCTCGGAGACAGTCTTGGGAGCCACACCACGAGGAAGGCTGGAAGCCTTGAGAGCCAAGCCTTCACTCAGGCGTAGTGGGAGCATTTGCTGGATACTTTGAGAACTTAAAGACCCAGTTGATATCCTGGCGGCTCGCCCGATAGAATTTGATGAACTTCTGCTCCCTTCGCTTGACTGAGGAGGAAGATGAGGAGAGTGAGGAATGTTGTTTGGACTTCCCATAGGCACAGTGACCGTAGTCGCCCGTGTGAGCGGCTTTGGAATTTCGGAAGTAATCAAACTGCTCGTTGTGTTGCTTCGAGTGAGGGCAGCCAGGTGTAAAGGCAGTTGCTGCTTAGTGCCTGACCCACCAGATGAAATAACTGGAGTGATTGATTGAGATGTCTGAGATGGAGATCGGCGAGATGTGAGGCCAGACACTGACTTGTCAAAGTTTGTCGAAACAGAAATGGGTGATACGGTCACAGAATCCAAAAATGGCTTAATCCCTTGAGACTCAAGCTTTTCTAATTTTCTACAATATGAGGAAAATAAATTAGTAAAGTTCGTACTTCCCAGTACCCAGTTTGTCTAAATATTTTGGAGAACTAACCTGTAAAGCTGCTCCCGCTGATGGCTTACATCAACTTCCTGTTTTTGCAAAGCTTCTTTCATTGCATTAACTTCTTCGCGTTCTCGGACTACTTCTTGTTTTTGACTAAGCAATGTTTGCTGCCACTGAGCCTTTTCAGCTTCGAATCTTTGCTGGGCTTCACGTAATTCCTCCATTCGTCTTTGGAGATGATTATTATTTTGAGATGTATTCAAGGAAAGGTTCGGAACCATCTGCTGAAACATTTCTCCACAAACGTCGGCCAGTAGAACAACCAGCTAAAATTAAAGGGACGAGAATATTGAGTAATTAATTACTTACAGAGAATTCGAAAAGAAGAGTCGTAATAATACTCAATTTATTGAATGCAATCATTGATTATATTAGGAATGAATGAGATAAAGTACCTGGGAGAGGATTTTACTACTTCCAGCTTCATACGAGTCCGAAGAATTCCTTTGCTGACTGTCAAATCCTCCGAAAGTATCTGCTCGGCGAGGCAATCCCAAAACTGATGTTACGTGGGAGCTCACACAACTCGCACTCCTGTTGACCGCATTTGAATTGACATCCATATTTTGGAGAGACTTTTGAATTTCCTAAAAAAATTATCAACAGTCACCGTCAACGTTGCCAAGAAATCAAACATCTGACGCAGAATTCTTACAGTGACAGCCTCAGAGAGAGCACCTAATACTCGATCTTTCCCTTCGAATGAGTTCGAGGTCCAATAATATGGTTTCTCAGTTCGTAAAGATTCAACAACTTTTGAACGAGACTTTAGTAAGGCCAATACTTTTTTATCATGTTCATGTAGCTCTTCGAGCCCTTTCATCGCTCGGGATTCCAATCCCTCAACGGATTCCCCAATGTCCTCATCAAAGTCTGAGAATAAATCAATTTCCTCTTCAAAGAGAATTTGCGCGTCCCTAGAACCAGATACCAGAGAAAGATGAAATATCATCCAGTACTTTGAGTTCAGTGAGATAAAATGCAATTGAAGTATACCTGAAAGCGTTCAACCATGCCGGCCGATTCCTTGGACTACGTACTTGTAACTCGATCATTTCAGGCTTTCTGGATCCTGTTCCCATTACAAGATACAAAGACAGTTCGTGGCCTGCATTCTCTCGTACAATGATGTGGTTGAGCATTACAAGTCCTGGCTGGAAAATGTAGAAGGTAACAAGTAAGAACCGGATTAATCGCATGTCATTTCTTATGAATAAATATATATCATTAACAAAGTGATGGATTACATACTGGAGAAACAAAACAAACTTTCCCTCCGACGTCTTGGGTGCAGATCATGGAGTCAGTCAGGATGAGCACGTTGCAAACACCGAGGGAAGTCAAGTTACCGCTAACAATTCTGTTCACTATGGCATGACCATTGAAAATCAGACGACGGTTTGGTAGGGTCAAAAGGTCGGTGCCCCTAATTCTCCTCTGCCCATCATGGATGATACTTTTCGAGTCAATCTTTGAGCAAGCCTCTGTTAGGCGTTCTCGTTCTGCAACACGCTCGTTAACTCTTGAGTTTAGTTCTTTTGCAGACGTCAATGATCTGTGCAGTTTTTCCTTTTCCAATGGACAAGTATTTGTCTTGATGAGAGGTTCGATGAGAAGGGGATATTTTGTAATACGTTGGCCAGCAAGCAGCAAGCATTCCGTGACGTTTTTTCTGCTCAACAATGACTAGAGTAGAAAAACCAGAATTAGACTCCAGCTTGACTTACACGAGTTCACGGTTGAAAAAATTGAAAAAATGTTGGAGAATTACCTCTTTATTCCATCCTGCAACCAGTGCAGCGAACTTCTGGTCCTTCTGCTTCATGACCTTGAATATTTCAAATGCCTTTTCCAATGATGAGCATAGAAGCCCATATAGACGAATCATTTGTAACCAGTCATCACCGGAGAATTGTTCCAACAACACATCGGCTAATGTATCCAAGGGCTCATCCCGTGCCCAGAACTCAAGTTGTTTTTCCTTCAGACGCCGGAAGAAATGCAGATGAACCTGTTGAAAGTAACAATAATATATGAAAGAAGCCTAAAATATAGTTCTATATTATTTTTTGTTAAGATTTAGTAAAATAGCTCACTTGAAGCAAGTCCGTGAGACCTGGAAATAATTGACGTGCTTCACGACTAAATCCGGAATTCTTCATATCATTAATGAAAAGGTGGTGCATTAGGGCAAGTGTGAGGCAGTGATGTTTTTCAGTCAATATAATCTCGTACCTACAGAAGGAAATAAAATAAGCATAATGAACCGAGCACTCACTCGACGGGAAATATTTAAGAAATCTTTAAAATATTTCCTTACATGTGTTCCTGTCGCTTGATCTCTTTATCAGTAAGTGCTCCTACAACTTCCGGTTTCATAAACTTTGCCCAGCATTCTACATCTGGTTCCTTCAAGGCCAGAAATGGATCGGAAAGTCCAATGGTACCCAAGCAGTCCTGATACGAATCCCCCACTCCATCCATCCTATCCCGTTCACCAATGTGGGTTGTTGGGTGAGCAGCTCGTTTTCGTTTTTGCTTCCGACGGAAAAAGCTCCGCTTGGCAGTAGTTGGACAATCGTCTCCCTTTGTTTGACTCAACTGTAGAAGCTTCGGACCAACGTTGGGGATGTTAGGAGAAATACTAGGTGGAATGAAAATAAAAATTAGATTAGAATTATTTGCAGTAGTATGGAGAAGGCCAGAAGCGTAGACCGCCGGCAAGGTGAAAGCAATCTCCAAAATCCAGCCTCGTAACCATAACCTTATCGTTTGAATGAAAATAAAAGTGTAACAGCGCTTATCAGCAGAACCTTTATCAAGTGAAACGGTGTCATTATCAACTATCTCAACTTAATAGGAGGTTCGTCTCAAAATTTTAGATCGATAGCGGTGGGGTAATCATTGGTGGTAAAGTAAGAAGGAATGAGTCATGCCTCTGCATAGAAGGACTAGAAATAGACTTGTGAAAGAATCCAGGTCCCATGTAGGAAGATCTTTGAGTTGATTTGGCAAATTCATTTGGATTTTGAACACGGCGTTGCTCGGACTGTAAGGCATGTTCTAATTTCCCCACTGCTTTCGCTACCGTGTCTGCCTGCAGAACTCCGGCCACATTCCCGTCCACCGTACTGGAACTCTCCCTCGGATAAGTCTCAGGCTCCAAACTGTTGAGACTTGTGCTATTAGAAAAGAAAAAAAAAACGGATTCTGAGAGCCAGCCACGACGACATGTAAAGTATGAGTATGAGAGTATGTGATCAAAAAGTGAAATACCTCCGTCTATAACCGAGAGGCACCTTGTTAGGTGCAAAGTCATGTGAGATGATTCCAATATTATTCCCATCTGTCTTCGTGGTTCTTAAGATATCCATCAACGCCTCTGAGGAAGTCACCGGACTCTCTTCCCCGGAAACGAGAACAGAGAGGTCAGGGCAAGAATTGAAATTGGTCATGGCCAATAAATCATTAGGAATTTCCATTCCAAAACTTTCGTCCTGTCCGTCCATGTTCGGAATCGTCTGAGCCTTTAATGAGTCGAATCTCTGGCTTAGCATGTTCTTAAACTCTGCAAACAAAAACAAAAACAAAGAAACGGTGATGAATTTTTATCCAATGAATGTTTATCCAAACAAACGAAGGAGAGAGACGGACTGACTTGCCATGAAACCGTCCCCGCATTTATTATCCTCAGAAACTGCCACTGGCATTCTTATGCCTTCTCCTTCGCAAATTCACAAGTCACAACTTATTAGGTAACAACAGCTTATAGATGCGTGTGTATTGAATTTAAACTGCACCCTTTCTGGAAGCGTTCATTGTGATATTTGTAAGAAGTATCGGAAAAGACTTGTATTGTAAAGTAAGTAATTTAAAGAAGAAGGTCAGAGTCAAATTAGGAAATAATGACTAACTGCCGGAGTAAACAGGAGCGGAAATGAGTCTGGGATCTTCTATTTCACTTTACCGTAGCAAACAGCAGCGGATTTCAAGTGAAATACAAATTTTAATTTCTAATTCCCATAGGTAAGGCAATTGAGGCAGGTAGAAAGGGAACATGTGTGTCAATAACAAAGAATTGATGAGGTAAGGTAGTAGGTAGGAGGCTTTCCCTGATCCCATCTTTAGTCAAATTCTCAAATCCAGGAAAATTTATTAGCTCAAAGTTAGTAAGTTTGCTTATGCTGCTGGAGGCTGATCAAGGATTTTGGAAAGGTAAACTAAACAACCACACCAAACTTCTTTACTTGGCTTGGGAATTGGAATGAAAATATGATGATGACAGGAATACTTCCACAGCATCCGCTACGGCGTATTCCCTCATCATCCCTCAGACAACCAAGACCAAGGTCACGGCCCATGTGTATGAACTCAAAAATGTTCCGAGGATTTTCAATCGCAATGCACTGTGGTGAAGGCGGATGTGGGAAAAGGATTTCTATCGCACTTATCATATTATTAATTAGTTCATCAGGTGTTTACGCAGGGATCACCTCAATCTCTCAGCTAGTCGAGGCAAAACAAATTATTGGAGCAGGGAGAATAGGAAATTAAAGTTCTTTGGGTCAAACCCTCAAACGAACGAACAACGGTATAGGGACCGGAGGTGAGGCGGTGGTCAACGGTTTTTACTTTACATAATTTTTCAAAGACTACTTATAAGTAGTAAAGATTAATTTTGCCAAGTAATCGTCAAGGAGTATGACAATACCGGACCGAATTTTCCTTCTTCCCAAGCAAAGCACTGTAGACTGTGCGTACGTAACTTATATTTCAGGTTGTAATACTCTAGAAGACTGTCGTCTATTTTTCCTTCATTCATTACTGGTAGCCATATTGTCTACAAACTAAACAGAACAGAAACAAAGTCTTACCGAAATTTCTTGAACCTGGCCAGAATGGCTTGACACTTCAGTGACTTGACCTCATTTGAGTGTTGAGTTGAAAGATCAATCCCATCAAGGCAACGGCGCTACGGCTCCCACACCCCTTGAGTTGAGAATCCTTTACTTGAATACTAATAAAAGGACGAACAGATGAGCAGAAGTCGATGATTTGGATTCCATTAATTCGTAGAATTGGATTAAGTAAGTCTAGGAACGAATGGAGGACAAAGGCACACTAGTGCTGAGGAGGGGAATGGACGGAAGATTCCGGGACTTTTCTTGCTTGAAAGATGGTGATGGTATGGAATTGGGTATACTGGTTGAGTAAAGAAGTAATTGGTGGTTTCTGATGTGATGATGTGAATATGGAATGGATCCAATAATGGTTGACAAAAATGGTAAAAAAGTGCTAAATGGGTCCCAGTTATGTTTATAAATGAATATGGAGAGTGTTGCTGTTAGCCTTGGCTGTTAATGGATAATGGATTACACTACACCTGATTATGTCATCATAATCCCCTCTAATAAACTCCTTCTCTCTCACTCTCTGTCGTCTAATCAAAATTAAGCAGCGAAAGAAAGGTATCAAGGATAAAAATTCCATTCACCCTCTCCTCTCCACTCCACCGTCCACCCACCTCCAAGTCCAAACTTTACACACAAACAAGAGAACACACAAAATGCAAAATGCTCTTTAGATGCCCCTCTCTTTTATATTATTGTTATGTTTTTCCTTTTATGTCAAACTGATAAACTTATTCTTAACATGAACATAACTTCCATCGTTTCTTCAGTTGACGATGACCAAACTCCCGCTTCACTCTGACTACAGTCGCTGCAGAGCGCCACACAATCTAGATTATCGGTTTGGAGGGCTACTTTTTCTCTCTTTTTCTACCATTTTTACCTGGAAATTTTTGTCCTGTCTGTTTTCCTTCATGGAAAAGCTCAGAAGCTACATAACGTTGTGCTTGTGCATTTTATATACACATTTTAAGCATGCGATTTAGCTTGTAACAAAAGAAAAACCAAGTTGATTGATTGGAAATTGACTAAGTTATTCAATTTTGAAAAACGTCAGTCTCATTGGTTATTGGCATTAGAGGAGATGAGATGAGATAGCCCTCCAAACTCGTCTCACTCGACTCAAATACTCCTCCGTGGAGCGGAAGCGGAGACCTGTTAAAATACACTAAACGTCCGCCCCAAACAAATCAAAACTACATTTTGGAATTTGGTGCACTTCTTTGAACTTTGAATTTTTTGAATGTGCAGTAAAACCGCAAAAGGAAGCAAAGCTTCTCTCATAATCTCATACAAATACGACTTTCCTTTGAAGAATTATTACTTAGCTCTGCTATTGAGAGACTTTAAAGCTCATTAGTATCAATCAATTAATCAAAACAATCTAAATAATCTTCGAATTGAAATAAATTAAAATAAAGGGCTTATTTATTAGTAGTGTTAAAGTCTATAGTAGTCGCGTGAAGCCACGAATTTTGTGTTAACGGCGCCCATTTTCGAATCAAGCTACTCGGCTCTTTTTTTTCGAGGCACAATCACTCAAACACTCACTCAAGAGGGTCATTTTTACCCCCCGTACTGTTACCCTTGGTACCCATCGCCATCATCTACATTTCCCATTCTCCAGCAGGCCGGGTTACAGACACAGACACTGACAGGTGAGGTGAAAATCAACTGCAATAGCCAACTGATAATATAGCTGCAAATCATAAACTAGTATAGATAGAAGTTGGATTTGTAAAAATGCTTAATTCCTGCTCTAAATCTGGTTAACTCTTTCATTCTAGTTGACCGCCCAAGGAATCATCAGTTCACGTTACGATGAAGGTTACATCTTCCCTTGCTCGCATACTAAAGGCAACCATCATTGGACCCCCCGGATCCGGAAAAGGGACTGTTTCTGGGCGGATTTTAAAGAACTTCGATCTGAAACATTTATCAAGTGGAGACATTTTGAGGGACCACATTAATAAGGGGAGCGGTAATGTACTAGCATCTTAGTGGGCTACGTCCACTATGTCTTGGGGATTAAATAACGTGGGTTGAATAATTAAATCCTTTAGAATTTGGGAAGAAAATTCAACCGATTGTTGCAGCTGGGCAGTTGGTACCGTTTGAATTGTTAGCTCCCCTAATGGAATTTGAGATAAAAGAGACACAGGACGGAGGATGGCTTCTGGATGGTGAGGATATAATATGAATGGTTTTCCAATAAGGAATTGCTGATGTTTATTCCTAATGTCTACGTTTATATTGACAGGTTACCCAAGGAGTGTAGAGCAGGCGGAGCGTCTGAATAAGACATTTCCACCAAATATGGCTATCCATCTTAACGTACCATTTGAAACCATCATTAACAGGATCAAGGCACGCTGGGTGCATCCTCCATCCAATCGAGTCTATAACTTAGAATTTAACCCACCAAAAGTTCCTGTGAGTTATTATTATTTTGTAGTTCTGCTTGTAGGGTTAGGCTTAACTTAATTCCGGCCGCGGGGGGAACCAATAAAGAGAAAAACCATGAGGCCTGTGCGCCAAAGTAAAAGGGCCTCAAGGATTTTTCTTAATGGGCTCCACCCGCAGCGCAGCCCGAATTCGATAAGCAAAACTATATAGATATACTACCGTTCAACCAATTGGCTGAGAAAGCATAATTTTGAGGCCGGCCCATGCTCTTTCTAGGAGGCCTGTTTTCTCAGCCAATTGGTTAGGTACTATAGAGTACTACTATAGATTTTTTTTAACGAAAAAAATGTTTAAAAAAAAAAATAAAGTATGTAGCTAGTTTAATGCTTTGCAGTATCCGAAACATCCAAAATTTATACTTTTTTGCAATTTTACATAGGGAAAGGACGATGAGACTGGGGAAGACTTGGTTCAGAGAGAAGATGATAAACCCGAGTCAGTAAAGAAACGACTGGAAGTATACAGGGCCGGAATTGCTCCAGTTTTGGATTTCTACAGGAAACAAGGGATCCTTCAAGAATTCAGTGGAACGGAGACAAATGTCATTTGGCCAAAAGTCCAAGACTGCCTCATTGAATTCACCAAGGGCAAGTAAATGATGGCCTCTTCACAATCATTCCTTAACTCCCATTGGCGGCAGTGGGAGGTATTCCTCTATTCAATTGATTATATTCAAACTAACTCATACGTGACTAATTGGCTAAAAAAAAATTAAAATTGCATATCAACATTTGGGTATTCAAAGGGTCAACGACCCTTAGTTTTCATTTTTGGAAATTTGTTGTGGTATTTTAGAAATTGGGATCGGACTCTGTTGTGTTGTGTCCTCATTATCACTTTGGGGGTGTGCAGAGGGGAGACTTGGACATTCCTTCCTGTTGCCGTTGTTGTTTCGGTTTCCATTGTTGTGAGTTCCGTTTTGTGGTATGGTAGAGTTGGTATTCAATGAGATCGCAACAATTGAGAGAAATGCAGATGGAGTTGCTGTGAGTCAATCCTTGGTTCCTTGCCATAAAATTCCTTTGACTTGTTTTTCTTTTCTTGTCCGACCGACACCCAACTTCTCTTAACGTTGACGTTTTTCATCATCATCTTCGTATTCATTCAATCAGTGAAGTGACACATGGTTTGTCAAAAAAGGAAAATCAGTTCCTCACTTCATTTTACTTACCCAATTATCTCCAATTACTTTCTAGGTAAAGTTATGTATGTGTCCGTCCTCTCTGTCTGTGCCATCCGTTTCCTAAATTAAATTGGGATCCCTCACGTCCTCCACTAACCACACTTACACTTCTACTCGCAAAATAAGGTAAAAATCCCTTTAAAAATATCTATGAATGATGATGAACGTAGGAGTTGTGGACTCAATTGAATGATTGGTAGAATGAGTACAATTCCTTCCGGATTGTGCAATTGAGATAATATTTTATTATTACAAAATGCTATGTGTGGGATTGAGGTATCGGTATGGCTCATGGGTTATTCATTGGTTGGAATGGCCGAACTTAGCGATTATTTTAATTTATTATACTATACACGAACACTACTGACGCTTTTCTCATGCTCAATTTATTTTTGGTTTTGTTTCACAGAAATTCATTCCGTCTAGTCGGAGAAGGGGAATAATGTCGGAATGAGTACTACTGCTATGCTGGATGAAGCTGATCTGTCAAGTTGACTATCAATTCGATTCAATCAGCCTGCTGTTGAAACTGAATGACTCAAAATTTAAAAATTGGATTTAGGAGCAGCATCATAGTGAAACTTCATCTTCAACTTGACCTACCATTGATTCATTCTAAAAGTTTACGACCGGACGTGAGACATCCTGTGCCAGATGCGCCTGTTTTTCTTTGATTGAGTGAGGTAAAGTAATCAGTGGAAGAAGGAGAATCCAGCCTGGAATTTAGAGGACGGACGTCTTTTCGACCCTCCATTCCTTATTTGGAACCAAGACTTTTGTAAATACGTTAATCGTTTCGGGGGATGCCGGATACCGCTGGAAATTCTTCAGCGACAATGTCAATGCACGCATCCTCATCACAACAGCAGGAAAATTACACAAGGTCCCTTGACTCAACAGATGGTCCCCACAATAATCACAATAGTAATACTCAGCTGCTAAATCCAAGTCTCAATTACCAAAGTTCAGTTGTCAACAATAACCACACCCACCCCATCAACAATACCTCCAACCACATAAGCAATAATGATCAAAATAATAATCCAAACAGTCTGCTAAGACGCCACCGTCTCACTACAAATGATATTAGCTCTCCAGGAAGTGACCTCGGTCTGGGGCATGAGGATGCTGAGAACAGACGGGACCTATTCGCCGATATCCGTAATGGTGGTGGCCATTGGTCTCAGCTCCTTCGTCAAGTCGTGCTATCCTGCCCGCCACATTTTGCCAACATGGCTCCAGGTCAATCGGATCCCATGCCATTACCGACAGTTCCCCTTCAAATTCAAGGAGGATCCGAGAATGGGCATTTTGCAGTTGTAGGTCACATGAATCCGGACATTAGTCAATGGATAGCTGTCGGATATTTACAACCCGGGGATGTTTTACTAGACATTCAAGGACAACAGGTGAGGCATTCGTCACTATCCAACTTCCTCCTCTTATTTACATTCCTTTTTGCTTTTTCCTGGTGAAAAGTTCATTGGTCTTTCATTTTTGCTGGTAATTGTTGGAAGAAATCAGTAAAAATAAATGCTCCACACTCACCCACCAAAGAGATAACAGATTTTTCATGCTATGTGTCTGCGATGTAAAATAGCATGTTCGAGGAGCTTGTCTAAATGG
>Ga0194135_10000783_pt1 | contig 18588 bp, 19 predicted proteins | sample LitLau_LLRF_2013_FD_134024 | JGI IMG/M metagenome (GOLD analysis project Ga0194135, IMG submission 134024) | Freshwater sediment microbial communities in response to fracking from North America - Little Laurel Run_MetaG_LLRF_2013 (version 2) | ecosystem: Environmental > Aquatic > Freshwater >...
AGTGGGAATTCCTCATCATCATCAACTCCGCCTCCTTCGGACAAGGTGTCCCTGTCTGAAAAGGACTTCAGGTCAATCATGTTTTCCCTAATTAGTCCTGAGGGGCCTCGAATCCGCGACAGTCTTTTAGTTCCCAGAACATATGGACCTGTAATTGTCAAAACTAATGAGGAAAAACTCATTGAAGGCATCTTTGAAAGTTGTGCGTTCAAGTGTTTCATGAGTTGTGTTCTAGGTCAGGCTCACAATATTATGATTTAAATGTACTTTTTAGTTTATAAAATTAACTCTAAAACTTGTCTTTTGTTAATAGGGTACGGTCTTGGAGGAGTAATTGGACTTTTCTCTGCGAGTGTAAATCCTACAATCACTGGACCAGATGCCAAACAACAAACGGCTAGAGAAGTCTTTCGAGATATGAAAGCAACGACAATGAGCCAGGCCAAGAATTTCGCAGTGATTGGAGCCATGTTCGCTTCCATTGAATGTGCTATTGAAACAGTAAGGAGGTCTTTTAGCCAACTCAAGCATTACTGATTATTTGAATCATTCTGAATACATTTTAAAGATTTTGAAAGAATAATTATGCAACAATTTCTATGCAGTATCGTGGCACGAGTGATTGGAAGAATGGAACAGCTTCAGGAGGGATTGTTGGTGGACTTATTGGACTTAGAGGTTTGTTTTAACTCAACTAGCTAGTAAACGAACTGTCTAGATCTCTCGTAAACTCGTATCTGGTATCTCAGAGAGAAAGTGGACGGCTGGTTCACTGACTATGTTTTAACTATACATTCAAAATCTTCATATAGTCAAATTGGTTTTAACTTTCTGAATAATTGTTTCAGCTGGAATAAAGCCTGCTATGATCGGAGCAGCTGGGTTTGCGGCGTTCTCCTCAATAATAGATTATTACATGAGACATCGGTAACTTTAGACTTGCAATTAGAATTAGGAAATATTATATTGGACATCAGGACCTTTGACTTTATATTAGTAAATAATTTGTTGATAAGTTTTCATAATAACTGTCAGTTTTAGATTTACTGTAGTTGAATAAAACAGTCGATCTTGTTAGTCATTCGAAATCAGTCGCGTAATCGCATTTTATTACAGGCAGAAGAAATGTATTTATCATTACAAATTTAAAAATGTAGAGTTTTATCTTGATATAATACGAAGCTTACGAAGCTCTTTAGAATGACTTCATTAATTGTCTTGACTTTTAAAAATCACATGCGATCCTAGCAGCACTTTCGACTGCTCACAAAATATAAATTAAAGACACCATTCAATATTTAATATATATATAAAGGTAAATTCGTATACGAGTGCGGCGTTAAGAATTCAGTGTACAAGTTCAACTTTCGTTGTGTGATTGTCTTCGACTTTTTTTGAAATGTTTTGTAAGTGTCTTGACTTGCGTTTTGTTAACCGAACTATATATACATGATCTTTTGCTTAAGCTGTACATAATTACGTACGATAAATAGCAATTTACAATGATAGTTAATATATAGTCTTGGACGGGTTGTTGCATGTCAGTTATCATAACTTCTGTAACCTCCTGCCAATTCCAAAAGATACTTGTCTGGATTATCTTTCCACTCTGCAGCGCTTATGTTAACTTTGCGAATATTTTCGCATTGTTTGGCCTCCCATTTCTTGAAGTCAGTTTGAGATGCTCTGTAAATTTAGAAAAAATCCCGTTTTAAAGCCAGTTCAATAGAGTAAAGGATCTCATTTCTCATTAGGCGAATTTCTGAATATCTGAATGTTATCTTACTTAGCTTGAGATGGAGCACATCCATAAACGAAGAGTTTTTGAACTCGACAAGGAATCTGTTTAAAATGTGCATATGAGAAATCAGGCTTAATGTCCAGTGAAACATTTCTAGGATCCTTTCCTGTTTGAATTCCAAACGAGTATCCACGAATGGAGAAATTGGCGTACATGATTTTCGCTCCCCCTGTATTACAAATTAAGTTTAGGAAATTGTATATACTTGTATATAATTGTTTTTAGCAACTCATTGTTTTCTTTAGTTTGTTGTTCATACTTTCAACAATTCGAAATTCCGGCTGCAACTGAACAAGCATACAATCCTCCCCACCCCAGAAATGACAGCTTTCTTTCCATTCACAGTCTGAAGCAATGGCGAATGTGTATCCATTATCAGCTTTCACAAAAAGTATTGTCGGACCTCGATAATTGAACACGTGGAATTGAAATCGATTTATACTCAGCCCATCATTCTCGCTGTTATACAAGAGAGACCATTTTTCTGGAGGTTGTCTACAATTCATCTGAAATGCATACAATGATTTCTCATAATGATCACTTCCAATATCAATTTATTGAATACACAATCCCCATCCAAACACATACACACTCACCAGCTGCTGTAAAAGTTGAGAAGGACTCAAGATCTTAGTCTGGTTTACTTGCTGATCAACTTTCTTATCAAAAATTGACACAAACTTAACAGGCAGTGATGCACGGAAGAGCCAAATCAAAACAGGACTTAATGCAGATCCATCATTGTAGTCCTCATTCGTTTTATTATTGCTCGGAGTCTCATCATCATTATTGTCATCCTTGGCATTGTTAAGGTTCCCATCCAGCACTGCACTTATGCCTAACAATGATGTCTGCAATAAATACAAATTCTGTAATTCCACAAGTGTGACATATGTAAAGAATATAACATATAATCTCTTGGTAATAAACCACCAAGAGATTCTCCACCTCTCCAAAGATTAAGACCATCAAACAGATTACATTCTTAAAATAGACAGGACATACATTTACAGTTTTGTTTCCACTTGATAACTGGGTGTATCCCGTGGTAAGCTGGTGAAGAACGTACTTGTGCAGTTGGATCATTAAGCGTGGAAGGTTCGTCAGGAGCCAGTTCGATAGAAAACACACGGACATCTCATCTTTCAAGTGGTACTGTTCAATACAAAACACATTTTAATGAATGCACCACCAACATTTTGGACTCTTCGTGTGTAATCTGGATTAAGAGTTGTAAAAATATCATACACAAGACTTTGTCACAGATTCGATCCATTCCTTTCCTTCGAAATCATCTTTTTGGTTCCATGATTCCAACTTTTCTCCATTGCTGATTGCATACAGTTCGTAGCATCCGATGAGGAAGTCCACGAAGAAGTCTCTGTCCACGGAATCTTTACCATGACCGAATACCTGCAATAATAAGTAAGGTACAAACAGGCAATTAGCGTTATTAGTACTTGATGTGGTGTACTATAAACTATAAAAAACTCTCATTCGCACCAACATTAATAGTTCCGTTAATTACCTCGCATTAAACTCACACACACACACACACTGACTGACTTAACCTTATTATTACGCATATCGCGTATTGTTATTCCTGGTCTCAAAGTTATTATATTACCGTTCATTAAAAAACCTGAGACTTAATTGAGACTATTAACACGTATAGCAAAATACATAATATACTCATAGTATGTCTTTTCCAGTTGCAATTGAGTTCATGATAACACGGCTTTATACAAAGACCTTGTTTGTATAATAAAACTCAAGATCACACTCATGGAACATAATTTTTAATTATCTCCTATTAAGTCGCAGCATGGTCGCAGTTCTGTGTGTGTGTGTGTGAGCATGATGGAATCTTCAAATCTCATCTCAAGCGTGTAAATAATTACCGTACACTAGTGCACACACCATTTCAGATTCAGACTATACTGCAAATACACAGGAAGTTCGACTAACCTTGAGATAAAACGAGATTTGATCCTTGTCTGTGATCAAAGTGTAGATCTTTTCTGCAATCTGGACGAAATAGCTCTCCGATATTGTGTTGCAATCTTTGTAGTTCGCGAATAGTCGCCACATGTATTTCGAAACTATTTCACTCTCAGGCAGGACATGTTTCTGCAAAACACAAATTATGTAAATTATGACACCTTGAAGACATACACACACGATCTTCACATGATTAATAACTCACTATACCTTAAATATATCTGTTGAGATCTGTCCACTTTTCTGCCCTGAATTCTGAGCCAAAAGCTACCAAAATAAAATGTATCATGAACTTTGAGCCCAATAACCTTTAACTAATTATTAATTATATTATTATTACTCAAGTGTTAACTCACTTTAGCAAACTTATCCAAATTGCACTCCATCTTCTTCGGATTCCCTTCCACGGTCTTACCAGGAGGCAAAGGAGGTCTCAAAGAATTCCTATGAGTATCCTTCGTTGAATTATTCTGCTCACTAGGACTCTTGGAATCCAACTGATCACTTGAGCTTCCTTTCCCAAGCTTATTCCCTTTAATAAGTCCCTGCAAGGGACTTTTCGAAGCTAAGAAATCCAGTGCAGACTGACTTCTCTTTACTACACTTGGCCCTTCTTCTAAGCCTTCTGAGTCATTTTCATACGCAGAATTTGGACTCCTATTGTAGTTACTATTGACAAAGAGTGTCTTGAATCCCAGCAATTGTTCAGGTCTATGAATATTGTAGTGGTGGTTATTTCCAGCTAAGCCAGCAATAGTCTTATTATTATTGGGTGGAGCATTATTGACGACAGAAGGACTTCTTGGGGATGAGTGTTGGAAGTCTTTCGTGTGAGATATGGAAGAAGTGCTGTTTGGCTCTGAAGGTTGTCTACCGAACACTTGATCGTTTGATGGGCTCATTATCATCATCGTGCCACATGACGCAGACTTAACCAGTTGACGCCGGTGCTTGTTCATCTCTTCAATATCCTTCGATGAAGCCTTTACTGATTGGGAGTATTTGGAAGACCCCCGACTCCTCCTTTCCGAAGAACTTTTATTCCCCATTTAACTTCCTATTCCAAAGATTAAACAAATATCCACATGTGTATTTATATATCAGATTAACTACTATATAGTATCACGTTTCTCGTGTCAGTAGTATTAGCCTGATCTCATGTCATACTGAGCTAAACACGCTTTGCATGATAATACTCACAATTGAGTGCCATACCGCATAATCATATGTACAAAGGATCGACGCTACTAATATTACTAATAATGTATAAGTGTATTTGTGTATTGATTGCTTTATTCTCATTGTCTGTCATTCAATGACTTCAAAATACATGTCAGCCTTCGCATTATTACCTCTTTCAATAAGTAAGCTCATTGATTTCATATCCACACAAATAAATGCAAGTTCAAAAGGCGAATTGGTAACAATTTATCATTGAGACTCTCTCCATTTATAGAATAGCTGAGGTGATGACTCACCACCGTTCTGACGAAATTGAAATCTATAGGTCAGTTTGATACTACACAGCCTGACTGACAAATTAAATTTTAGGAACAGACTTGTCAGATAAATATAGAAAGTACATTCCTCTATAGTTTTATGAAATTGATTAAGTCATTCAGCCGGTTTATGTATATGTATGGATTCTTGCACAGGCTCCTAAATAAGTCTAACCTCATTAGATTGTGGTCTAACACTGATTAACAGCTCATTAGAGGAGTGTACACGATAAATAGATTAAATAGGAAACTTAATTACCCGTGTGTCCAAGATTATAGAGTACCGATGGCAATTCTTGATTGTCTTTTGATTAAAACGATCGAGAGACTTATAGTCAGCAGGTATAGCTCGATTGACGTCAAATTTCCATCTTCATTGAATTCTTACACAAGGAACTTCACCTACTTAACATTTCCAAGTAAAACCTCTCCCTCGTTAAAATGTAAAAAATCCCTTTTTTGTTCCAACTCCAAAAAATGATTCTTGGGATTTGTGTCTGAGTATAAAACTTCAGAGAACTTTCTTCTATATCACAACTTACAACCAAAAATCCACGAAAGACACCAAAACCGCACTACTTTTAATGATCACACAAGATAGAAAACAATTAATAATTTCATTCCAGGTAGTTTATATCACAATTATGACATAATCGGCGCATAAGTGTATAAATTAAATCACTTTATATAAAACTAGTTCATCCCAGTTACAAGTTCCCCAGACGCAATTAGTAATAATGACATTAATGGCGTCCCTGTATATGAAATTATATTGCGGAGATGACACGAATGAAGATACTCTTTCATGAAGAACTGTCCAATAATTCAAATTGTGACTTCATTTGATAATATTTAAAATTAAAAATCCACTTTATCTCAACTGCAGATCTGTTAAACAGGCAGCTTTCAATATTCGTCAATGACTCTCTTGTGAATCTGTTCGACTCTTTTTTCACACGTGCTCACCTTCCTAACCTGAACTATATGAACAAAACTCCACTTCAAGAGAGTTTAAAAACGAAATAAAACACTTTTCACACACAATAAATTGCCACAATGGTTCATACATGGAAACTCTGTAAATTGTGCATAGATTACATTATGTAAATTATTGTAAATTGTAGTTTCCCTATTGTCTATTCAAAACCTAATTCACTTGTATTCACGTATTCAGAATTAGACTAGAGAAGAACTTTCTGCAATTGAAATGTATGTAAAAGTTTAAACCAAAACGAACCAAAGTGGTGTTCTTTGAAGATGAACTGACGATGAAGATGTTGAAATATATTTAAGTCATTGTCAGAGCACGTTAAATGACGAAGAAGAAGAAATTGTGAGTCTTGGAAGACATCCAGAGAATAAGAAGAAGACTTTAGACTGAGATTTAGTGTAAGCCATGCAGCTGTATATAACAATTGTCTATCTCTCCGTTATATAAATCCGTATGAACGTGTATACACTTATTCTCATCATCTCTCTGTCCTCCAGAAGTTGGAAGCATTATTGTATATATATTATACGTACACACGAATAAGATTATAAGGTGCAGTCACTCATGGCCTGGAGCAGTTTATCCAGCACTAAACAACATGTACAGAACAACAAGTTCTCTAAAATCCAGATAAAGATAAATTCTCAGGGAGAATATTATTATGCAAACATATTGTGAGAGTCGGGATGAGGAGCACTACCTTTTACATTATATGAAATGAATGTCCAGAGAGCTTGCGATAAACAAAGTACACAATAGACGAATGATATGAACGGGAATTGAGCCTGAATTGAACGCACTATCGTCTTATTCATGCAGCAGGGGATGAAGAATACTAAAAACCAACTAAATCTCAAAAACATTAAATTCATAAGAAGTGCGACAAAAAGATATTGTTGCAATTAATAAGACTAGAAAACGAGGAATTATTCCACAGTAAAACGTACTAAATTGATTTATTGAACTTAACAAATGAGCAAAAATTTCAAAATACGAATAACCCGAATCCACTTCTACTAATAAAAACTACAAACGGGTAAAATTATGGTCTTAGTCTCACTTTTAAGTACATTTTTGAGAAGAAGTTAAAAGAGTAAGTTAATTTAACTCGATTATTCTACCCCTGCCCTTTGGCTTTTACATGTTTTCATACCCAGACCCAACGCGACTTCGTCTTTTCCTTATGACAAACATAACTAGGGCAGCAATTGCCGCAGCAAGAATCAATACAACGAAAGTAGCGACAAAGAAAGTCATCCAGAAAGACTGGGAAGCAACTTGATCTTCAGTACAAATGTATTCCTTGCTGAATTCCGTCGAAGAAGAAGGATTTGACCGGAATGCTTCAACTTGGGAATTCTGGAAGTCCACAACCACCGTTGCGTTCTCTTGCTTCACTGCAAAATCTCCATTGCACCGGTACGAATTGTTAAGGGGAGTACCAAAGACATTCTTCATTTCACTGATACTTTCGTTAAATGGAACTTCTGGGTTGGTAGCATTGGGGAAGCTGGCATTATCCGACTTATCAATAGTCAAAGCGATGGAAGTCAGCGAAAAGTTTCCACTTGACGTTTTGTTCTTATCTTCAAAGAGGGTAAACGTCAAGTCAACCCTGTTCGTTTTGTTGTCTTTGTTATTCCAAGTTAGAGTTAGGACTTGAGACTCCTTTCCGCATTGCCCCGAAGCTACTGCAGATTCTGGAACATCCACCTTTCCAACTTTGGTCTCCTTCGTTTTGTTCGCTTTAACATCAGGAACAGTTTCATAAGTTAGGCTAAGTTGAATCGCTGCGTTGAACTTGATACAAGTCACATTTGAGGTGGCATCTGTGACATTCCAGCTTCCAATGTTCTCTGGAAATGGCTTGTCTTCGACATGAGGTGCTGGTGGTGCTGGTGATGGCTTGGAAGTTGATGTCGTACTTGGAGCAGCAGTCGAAGATGAAGTTGTAGGAACTTGAGTTGTTGTAGGAGTAGTAGGCTTAGCAGTTGTTGTAGAATTATCCGATAATGATAATCCCACGAGACAGCTCAAGATAACCACAAAGCTCAAAGAGTGGCGACGATTCATTTTGAGACACATTCTGCAGAAATTCAGAATAACAAAAACTGATTTAAACTCTTTAACAAACCACGGAACAATCAGCAACAATCCCAGTAACCACAATCCAACATGAAAACACAAATATAAAGCAATTAACTCACCTCAGATCAACCGAAGAATAGTGGACAGTTAATATTAATCGTGATACGTAACTTCCCAAGCAGAACTGATTCAAAAAATGGTCAATATACGATTTCGTTCTCGCAAGAATAAACGCCTCTATGCTTTATAAACTTTTATGTGAACTTGTATACGTCAAATCGCAGTTATATTATAAAAGAGCGTTTCCAAATGTTCCTTCAAAATGAAACTTAAAACTTTGTGTGGCAGCTGAATAACTTTCTAGTGAACAACCCACACGAACAACTAATGATGACTAATAATAATGTCCGTTTATAGTTCATTCGTCGTCGTTCAAAGTGCATGTCAACTTCCAACAGTTCCAACAAGTTCTTCTATGCGATCATCTGCATATCACAGTTATTTAATCTCCACATGAGAAGATGTATATACGTTCGTATTAAAAGGACATTTATAATACATTTCCACGTAAAGATATTTTGCAATTGGGTACTCTTTTTAACAACTAGACAGACTCTCTCTTTTTCGCTATAGCTTATTCGTATTATTAAGCGTAAGGAGTCAGGAGCATCATCAGATCGAACGCAAAATATTATATGCACGATATCTAACAAACTTGCATAAAACCGGACGGACGAGTGTTGTCTATGTCCTGCTTATGTGTACTACTCTGTGTGGATGTTTATTAAGAAAAAGATTTCTCTCACTATCTATATTCTGTATAGTAAACCATGCTTTGACTTTGGACTTGAATGACTGCGATTCAATCGAGAATATGTTAATCGTCGCGTATATACGTAGAAGTATGATGATTTGCAATTTGCGAAATCCGATAGCTAGATGTTTTTTGGATCTGTTCAGAGAGGCGATCGCATGGAATGAATCTTCTTTGTATTACCATGAAAGATACAAATAAATGCTTGCATGGAAGTGACTCGCTGTTTCTGAATTCTGTGTCCACGAAATATACCCCGGACAAGGCGATGCTTATTCATTGCGGATTCATCCACCAAATATATTTATACATGAGTTATTATTATATAGCTCAAGGTTGAAAGGTTAAAGCCAACCACTTACAATATATTACTCATTCAAACTACATCTCTCTGCACGCAAGTATAATGTATAACTGAACGGAGGTTTACAATTACAACAACGCTCTACTTGTATTAAGTAACAATCGTACAACGTCTCTTCTTTCACCACCGCCGCTGCCCTCAAGGACAAAATGTTATTTTGGAAGCCTCCAAGTTTTGGAATATGAATAACTCCGTATCTTCATGATATTTATGAATATGAATCTCATGGACGCTCTAAACTTATTCCCTGTATGCTGGAGCCTATGCACTGGCAATTCATATTGACATGCACACACATCTCGAGCAGAACGAAGAAGTGTATCATAAGAATTTGTCTACCGTCAAATTAATTAATGAGTTTTAAAGAGGCAACTCCAGACATGTCTTTAATAGCTTGGCTGTCTGGCTCCCTGGACAGGTAGACATAAAGAAATGAACAAAGACGGGGATGAAATTGAACGGTTTTGCATAGACTAGGCCTCAACGGGCGTACACGGGAGTACACTCCCCCCACCGAACCTTTTATAGATAAAATATACACCTCCAAACTAATTCAGTGCCACTTAATAATTAGTGTGGGTGGGGATGAGGGGTCATCGGAGGTAGTCCGGATTCGTAACATGGGACAAGGCGGTCCCATGGATACCTCCGCCCCTGCCAAGGAGAGAACCGAGCGGAGGGAGAATATTCTCCTCTTGTGTTGTCAGTTGAGTGAGTCTTACAAAGTGGCGGTTGACCAACGAGAATTCTCATCATGAAATTTTCATCCTCCTGAATTTTTCGAAAAATTTCAAGTTTCCACGCTCATTAGCATTAAAAATTAAGTTTCAAATTTTAGTTTTACACTTCGAGTGTTTTTAAATACGTTCATTATTTGGGAAGACCTGAACTGAATTCTCGTGAAGGTGGACTTTAATCGGAAAGTTCGTAAGTGCTGGAGAATATTTTCATGAAATTTTGTATTGAGTGAAAATCAAAGTGTTTTTCAATTCTAAGTTTCGAAATTTTATGAATTGTCTTTTCCTTTCTTTACTGCAGACAGCCAAAGGGGACGAGGGACGATGGCTGACAAAAATCGGCTTGGGGGGAACAACAAATCCTCAGTCTTTGCTCCTGGAACTCCAGAAGGGTGGACTTCCAGGAGCGCCAGCGCTTCCACAGCCACATCTTCCAGCACCACAAGTGGAAGGGGGACACCCACAAGACCTGGATCTGCTGGAAGTGTCGCTGCAGCTAATGAAACTCTTAAACGAAAACTCTTGCAGTATGAACAGACGATTGCCGAACAGGCACGAAGGCTAGAAGAAAAGCAAAATGACATTGAACAACTTCGCGGAAGACTCGAGGAATCTCGCAATTCCAGAGATGTAACTTTGAGAGATATGAAAGAATCACATCAAGTGTATATTGCGAAGATTCAACAGCTCAGTCATCATTTCGACGACGCTCAGAAACAGCTGATTGAGATTAATAGGCATCGACAACAAAGCATGGCTGAAGTTAGGCAGGCCCATGAAACTACTTTGAAGTTGGAAGAAGTTCGGAGACTTAATGAAAGGTTGACGAGGAAGATTGAAGCCTTGGAGTCTTCTAATGCTGAGCTGGGATCGAGTGTGTCAGCTATGAAGAAGCAAGTGACAGATCTCGAGAAGTCCCTTAGGGCTTCTGAAAAAGAAGTAATTTATTGATTCTTTATTATATTTCGTATTTGTTTTGCACAGCTTTAAAACTTCTTTTTTGTTTGATTGTAGAAAGCCCATCTTCAAAGTATGCTCCGTAACAGTATGGAAAAACGAGAGACAGATCAAACACAACAGAACTCAGTCAAAGAAAAATACTATGAAGATCAGATTCGACAATTAATGGAAGAAAACAACGGCCTTAAAGCAACAGTCGATGAGCTGAGAGGAACAAATAACGCACTGAGCAAAGAGTTGAGCAATGAGACGAAAGAACATGGTCTGTGTAAAGTTGATATCAGAATATTAAGGCGTGAAAAGAAGAATCTGGAAGAACGAGTAGAGTCCTTCGAAAGCAATAGAAAGAAAACGGAAGATGAACACGAAAAGTGTGCTCAGATTATTGCTGAACTTCAGTCGAAAATCGATGAAGCTGAGAGATGCACTGCTCTTTATAAGACTCAGAGCGAACATCATGCGTACCAACTCAAGTATTCGGAGCAACGATATGAAGAACTGAAAGCAGAGAAAAACATGCAGGTTTCTCAGATTAAAGATCTTAAGAAAGGTTGGCTTCATTTCTTTTGCTCAAAAACTTTCAACTATCACAACATATTAATATCTGTCAAGGGTTTTCTAATTTTTAAAATGATTTTATTGTTTTGTAATTCAGAAATAGTAAACTTGAAAAATCGATTGGAGCTCTTCGACAACTTGAAATCCAAAGTCTCGGAAACCGACTCGCTTATTCAAAAGAAGCAGCAGGAAATTGATGAGCGTGATAAGAAAATAACAGAATTACGTACAGTATGTTTTATGCATCATCATTGTTATATTGTATTCATTTAGTGCGGCCATTCTTATAATCTACATTACTGATATGCATAAATTGTGTTGAATATTTAGAATGTGGGAAAACTGAAGGAAGCAGCCACTTATTTGGATTCCCAGCTGAGAGAATTCGATACAGAGTTACTGAATAGCAGAGCCGAATTAAAAGAAAGTGAAAACAAGAGGTACTGGGATAATAATGTTTGCACTAATTTTATTTTCACAATATGAATCAAAATGAATCTCTATTCAATATAATTCTCAATTTTTTTTATAACTAGATTAAAACTCGAGGGAGAACTCCAAACTTCCAAAGAAAACTTGCGACATTCCAAAGTAGAACTAAACGAGGCTAAAAGTTACAAACTTTTATTGCTCAAGAAAGTCGAAAATGCGGAATCAGCTGCGCAAGAACTCTCCCAAGAATCTAATAATACAATACAAGCTTTAGAAAAGGAATTAAACGCTAAATCGTCAGCGTGTGAGGAGCTTGAAAGTCGAGTAGCTCATTTGACCAGTGAACTAGACACAGTTAAAAATGAAAAGCAGATGACGGAGTACGTGCTGGCTACCATGCGAGGTGCCAACGAAGGTCTTACCGGGGAGGTGCAAAATATTCTGGACAATGTAAGAAACTGCATATATTATTTATTAACTTATTGTTTGTTGAATACATGAAACTATTATATTATAGAATCATATTTACGTGTAATATTATTTCACAGTTTGTTCGAAGCAAAAATGACGTAGTCAACTTGAAAAACGAACTACTGAAGGGCAAAATAGCCCTTTCAGAGGCTATTCAAAAAGCCGAACTGTACAAGTCACTGTAAGTCAAATTTTCATTAATCTATTTTGCCCTCATCCTTGACAGAAGTTACTTAACTTTCTGTGTCAGGTACGACAAGTGGTCAGAAGCGTATAATGCTCTGGAAAAAGAGTCTGGAAACACAGAACTGCAGTATAAAACACAGTGTGACCAACTGAACAAACTGGTGGCTCATCTGCAGGAGGAAAATGATAAGCTGACCAAGAAGAAAGGCTTTAAGTTATTTAGGTTCGGTGGTGAAAAAAGCGTCCCTGCTAGCCCAATGGTTATCTCTACTCCCACTCCTAGAAAAGTAATGAACTTTCACTATATTATTTAATTCCTAATAACAATCTATGAAGGATAGGTTGTAATTTTGGCTAATTTTGTTTCCATAAAGGGATACCCAACACCTTTAAAAACACCGGTAGCAAGTACACCAAAGCGAGTTAACAATACTCCATTCACACCGAAGGAAAACATTCCCCCACGTCGCATCGTGGACACTAATGAATCAGCCAGCAACAAAATAAAAACTCCCATAGCCAAGTCAGACGCTAAGTCAACTCCAATGAAGCTTATAAAAGAGCACCAAGCAGTAAAGAACTTGGAAGGTCAAGCTGCGAACCTTAAGCAACAGCTTGCTGTTTTACAAGACAAGTCTGAATCTGGGTTGAGGAAATCAGTGACTTTTGCTGATAATTCTTTTGATGTGAACTGTTCATATCTAGTGGAACAGAACCTTTTCATTCTTGGATGTGGCGAGGGGCTCTTCTCCATTAAATCTAATTCGTCGCAATATCGCGGAAAAGTGAGAATTGAAGGAGTTGGTTGTGTGCACCATATTGAGGCTATCGACGCTTTGAGGCTCGTTCTCATGATTGAAGGTAATTTGTATGGATTGCATTAATCCGATAGCGTTGAATGTTTTAAATAATACTTTCTTTTTCTACACAGGGAGTACTCGCCGATTAGTTGGAGTTCAGAAGGGAATGCTCAAAGTCGCTGCCCAAGCTGCCTCATGCTCAATGCCAAGCATTGACGTAGTTCAGATAGGAGACTTGAAAGACATTTCCTTGATAAGCCACAGGACTTTCAGAGGCGAATTTAGTAGCTCCCAAGTATGCTTGTGTTTGGCAACACACAAACATCTGCATCTCTTGTCGTGGAATGGGGAACAGTTTGTTCCTGTGAAAAAAATCAATGTCCGACAAAACGTTACGTGTATGCTGATCAGCCCCTTTACAGTGATATTTGGTAGTGACAATATGTGGCAATTGGACATCAAAAACTTTGAACTCGAGGGTGAGTCAAAACAGACTTGACAGACAGCCACTGGAAATACTTAATGTGACCAGTTTCATTAATTATGTTATGATTTGTCATTTTACAGAATTCATGGATAGAACTGATCCTACTCTGTACTATCTTCAGTTTTCTTGTGAAACACAAGCGACATATCCGTTGTCAATTATTGACCTAGGAAAGAGAGACGATGCGGATGAGGATTCACAAGAATATCTGTTGTGTTTTTCTGAGCTCGGAGTCTTCGTTGACTCAGAAGGCAGACGATCACGTACAGAGGATATGGTCTGGACAAAAGCACCTAAATCAATAGGTAAGTTGTTCTATACTTCAGCTTAAATAAATTGTTATTTTACAAGAAAACAAATTTAACCAGTTCTTGTTTACAGTTTACAGAGCTCCAAATCTTTACATCTTGCACTTTCTTTCCGTTGAAATAATTAGAATCAATAAAAATTCCTACACAAGAAGAAAAGTCGCTGATAAAGGAGACTCCATTAGCCATGATCAACCAATCATTCCAAAAAGTCGTTACTTGACATTAGAGAATCCCAGATTGCTTGGGTTTGGAAGCAAGCCTGGCTCAATCGTCGTCTCAAGTTCGGAAAAGGCTAAGACTGAGGTACTCTCTTGGTTATAATCAAAATATAAGAATTAATATTTGTCATTCCAACTTACATGAATAATTTTGAATCCTTTCAGATTATCGAAGTTGACCTGGACCCTTTAGATGCAATGTAATGCCATAAAAGACCAGGAGAAGTAGTTATCGTCCAGTGATCGTCCATCCCAAAATTACTTATGAATTGTTAAACTCGACTTTCACTACGCTAAGTATTTTAATTAATATATAAGAAAAACCTGTATTTTTAAGCAAGTATTTGCGTTAAATAACGCACGAAGATCTCGACGAAGGAAAACAAGCCATTATCATGTCAAGCAAGATCAAGAAAAAAAGCCGCAAGCACATTAAGTCATTCTAAACATCTCAGTAGTATTTTTATATATGTAAAGTTTATTATTTTAAACATCAAGTTTTACTGAAAAGCAAGATTCAAATACGATTCAAAAATTGTTAAACTACTAAAATGTTTTCAATAAATAAATTGACAAGGTATCTTTATCATTTAAAAAACAACTTTCACAGTGTGTTCGGTAGTGTTTATTTTCATGTGACTTTTCTCGCAACACAACACTCTCTTTTAGTGATTTCTTGCAAGGGAAAGTCCTACTTTTACTGGCGTACTATGAATAATTCTATATCAGGTAGTCATATGTTTTTAAGGCGGTTGTGTTTTGATGTCCACACGTGTAGACAATCGACAATGTTTCCATTCGTCATTTGCCAAATATCACATCAAACTGAATCACCGGAATAAGGAGCATCACAACAAGACTGTCACTCAAGTTGCCTCAAGGTACCAACACATTATTCATACAGATATCATCAAGTGTTACGTAAACTTAATGATTCATACTGCTTAACTTTAGACTAGCTCCATTTACAAAGTACAAAGTCGAAGTGTTTCCTAACTTTAACAGTTTAATAAATAATAATCCAACTGAGACTGTAATACAGTTGCTAACAAAGATTATGTTAAGTTATAAAAAAATGAACAATTAAGGTAGGGCGAAGTAAGGAAGAAAACACTGTAATGATTTTTTACACTCAAGACTAAATGCGTTTTATTGTTGCGCAAGAGTTTAATAATGGTCAAGAAGATTTACTCTGAATCTGACAATTCACGATAAATCTTGAGGTGGAGCTTTTTTCCGCCAGGCTTTTCGGAATCCAAACTTCGGCTTTTCACGTTTGGAAAGACACGGTTTCTTCTTTGCTGGAGCAGCGTCGACGTTAGAAATTTTTTTCCTCGGACGACCAACCTTCCTTGCAGCTTTTTGCATCTGACTAACCTACAAAAATATAGAGATTTTATAATTTCATAATCTTTAATACATTTGAATACTAAAATGCTAAACAAACCTTTTCTGTAGACTCAGCATTGTCTTCTGCTGCAACTCCTGCTTCTGATTCCCTATCCTGTTATTAATGAAAAATCAGAACATTCAATTTAAAATTTGAAACAACATAAATTTTGAAATCTTAAAGCAGTCTTAGCTTACAACAGACGGGGCTTCATTTGGATCCCGTAGAATGACAGAATTCCCAGGAACTGGAGTAGAAGGCACCGTCGCTTGACCACTCTTCGCTTTATTACCGTTCTGATGACCTTTCCAAGCCTATTCGAAAGTTTTGAACAAATATTCCAAAATCATTTTTTAAAAATCTAACACACTAAAACTTAGTGTTTAAAATTCAATTTCATTAATTTGTTCAAAAAAGTTGCTTACTCTTCCTTTCCTTGTTCGTTGGTCTGTCGACTTGAGGGTTATTTTGCCTTTCGCCGACATTTTAGCGCCCGTCGAAATCCCCTTGTAAATTATTTATCAGTTTTAATTTTTAATCACACGTGAACCAGACACACGACGACCAGTACAAATATTGCTCAAATACTGCCGAAAGTAATGGGGTAGATTTGGACGGGGATTTTGAGACACTTGCTGGCTTATCGCAATTGTGCATGAAGTTAGTAGAACTGTAGATAAAGTTCCATGGCCAATTGTGTCAATTTTTAAGTGTCAAATCGGTTCTCATTGTTATTAGTGTTAGCATAATATTTATGAGCATAATTCCACCTGCTATGAAATGACTGACACCACTTCTATTTATATTTGCATCTCAATATCTCATGCAAAACTTATATAAACTTCCAGCACTCCAAGAGTACAAAGTCCAACTTCTCTGATTGTAAACCCAATTAAAGGTTACTATTGCATGTTATACAATTATATACGCAAATGTCTAAAGTCTAAAAGTTATCAATCCTAAACTGCAAAATGAACATAATGTACATTTTCCATTTATTATTAATAGATCTCAACTCCTTCAAATCCAAACCCCGTAAGAAGTAATCTCATCAGAAGTGACTGAAGAAGATTCGATGCATAAAAGCGATAAAAGAGGAAAAAACTAGAAGACACCCGAAAGCTCTGCCATTGCTATCTCTCCTGATTCTTATTCGTATCGTTCGTGAGAATGAATATAATGAAAGGATTATTAAAATTATTACCCTCATCATCTCTTCAATTGATGATGAGCCAACGCGTCTCCCCAGTAAGCTTATCAACCATGCAAAAACTAATGATGATGATGATGGACGAGTCAACCGGATTCAACTCTGCTATCTTCGGGAGAAAGGTACACACGTACATACAATCTCACCACTTTTTTTCTACACTATACAATCACTCTTATTTACATATTATTCACCCACGACTTCTCGGCATGTTCTTCAGAGCAACTTCTTAACAAGCAACAAATCGAGAGATTGTGTGTGTGTAGTGTAGTAGGTGGGCTTGCAATTAATTCGCATATCAAACTTAATAGAAAGAACAAACAGGACTCAGCAGAGGCAACTTCAGACACTTTTTAATCCCCAAGATAAACTAGCTCTCTCTCTGTAAAATTGCGGATTGCACAGGGACAAAGAAATCCTTTGAGAACATTGCATCAGATTGCTCTTAATTTTTCTCTATTAATTTGTCTAGAGAGAGAGAGAGATTAAGAAGAGACGGTGTGTGTTCACTCGCATCTTTTTAATGGACTCTTTATATATTTTTTATACCATTCATTCATTAAATTGCTAAATATACTCCCATTTAAATGAATACATGATACAACACTGGACATGATCATTTCATAACTGAATCTCTCTCTCTGACTCTTTTTCGCCTGTGGTAACTTTCCACTCTCTCGTGTCTGTGTGTGCAATGATGTAATGAGGTTTCAATAGCACTTCATGATTTATGACATCTCCATTTTCCCATTTCCAGCTTCAACCATAAGTTCGTATGCAAAATTGGATGCAGAATTAGTTTATCTTTATGAGAATCTCATGTGGGAGTCTTTATGGCAGAGTTTCTTCCAGTGAAACCCGAAATTTACTAGAAATACACACAAATCCTTAATCCCCGACGCGTAGTTATAACTTTTCCTTAATGATTAACTATTAACACTACATACTCTTTTTCTTAATCTAAATTTGTAATGAGGCTTTAATGCACGCATTAAAAATTATCAACACTGCATCCTCGTTAAACCTGCCAACCTCCGTGTTCTTATTCTTATTGCTTTTAAGTACAGTACATAGAATTCAATATGTACTACATATCATAATAATCTTTCATTAAAGCATATTTTCTTCGTCTTCACAGATTTCACAGAAGCATTCAAGTTGATTCTTCCAAATTTTTCCTATATTTATTTACACACACACACACACAAACACACACACACACACACACACATGATGCCTTCACATTTTTGTATATTCGGGTGAGTAGGAA
>Ga0194135_10000784_pt1 | contig 18587 bp, 12 predicted proteins | sample LitLau_LLRF_2013_FD_134024 | JGI IMG/M metagenome (GOLD analysis project Ga0194135, IMG submission 134024) | Freshwater sediment microbial communities in response to fracking from North America - Little Laurel Run_MetaG_LLRF_2013 (version 2) | ecosystem: Environmental > Aquatic > Freshwater >...
CAAACCAGATCGTCATAATCCTGCACCGATGTTTTAAAAATAATTATGTTCATCATATACAATTAATATTCCGGATAGGCTGGAAAACCATCTGCTGGTATTTCCAATGATTGGATTAAAGATGGCAGATCTTTCCGGCTTATAAAAGCAGATCCGATGCAAAACGGACAAAAGTGGGGATGAACGGTAGAAAATTACCGGTAAACGGAGCCAGGTTGTTTCGACAAAATCATACCCGAAAATTTCGCCCATAAAAAAATCTTATATTTGCAAAATATTCAGCACCCAATCATTGAGAAAATCAGTCTGCATTTTATTACTCCTGATCATTGCCATCCAATCCTTTAACAAGAAGCTGGTGACGATTTCTTTTAAGCTGAATGAGCAATACATCTCCTCTGTCTTATGTGAGAATAAAAACAAACCTGAGAAGCATTGTAATGGCAGATGTATCCTGGTTAAAAAATTAAAACAGGCCGAAGAAAATGAACAAAAACAAAGGGATCAGAATCAGGAAAGCACCAATGTGTTGTTTTTCTGCAAATTAAACAGGCTTAAACTGGCTACCTGTCTCTCAGCTCTTCAGAAAGCTAATTTTAACAGGTTTTACCTGCGTTTCAGACCTTCGCCATCCTATAACGATATCTTTAAGCCACCGCAGGCTCAGATCGTTTAATTTTAATTCATATACCTGAAGACCTTTAATTGAATGGTCTGTAAAGCTTAGCGCCCTATTGCGCCTTGCAGGATATTGCTATGATGCCTCTATGGCTAAAATTACCAGCGACCTCCGTTGCTTAACCTTCATCACAAGATATTTTAATGAAAATCAATATTTTCCTTCTATTCCTATGCCTGTTCAGCAATAGGTTATATGCCCAGTTACCCACCGGTTCTATACATGGTACGATTATCTCCTTCGACAATGAACCTATTCCCGGTGCAAATGTCATCCTTCAAAACACAAAAATAAAAACAGTAACAGATGCAAACGGAAATTTCAGTTTCCACCATGTTCCTGCTGGAACTTATATATTAAACGTCTCCAATATTGGTTATACTGCCAACCGGCAGAACCTGGTTATTGAAGCCGGAAAAAAACTACAGCTCAACTTTCAGCTATCTAAAAGCAGACAGGAATTGAATGAAGTCAGTATTCATGTAGTCAAAAATCATTATAAGGCAAAGAATTCTAATACTTCTACCAGAATGAATATCCCTCTGTTAACTACCCCACAGGCAGTTCAGGTTATTTCCAGCCAGGTCATCAAAGATAAACAGGCCTTTACCCTGAACGAGATCTCCAATACCTTTACCGGAATGAAAGCCAATAACGGAAACGGCTCATTCAGCATCCGTGGTTTTACGGCCTACTCTCCAACAGATGCAAGTTTTCTTTTGTATAATGGAATAAGAGGCAATTTATACCTGTGGAGCCAGCAGCCGCTGCTTTACAATATCGAAAGTGTAGAACTGCTTCGCGGGCCTTCAGGTGCCTTATTCAGTGAAGGATCGCCGGGAGGAGTAGTTAATTTTGTAACTAAAAAACCACTGACTGCAAAAAGGTATGAATTTGAAGTAGCCATGGGCAGCTGGAACTTCAGACGCTTATCAGTAGATTTAACAGGTCCTTTATCTAAAAACAAGAAACTCCTTTACCGCGTTATCATCGGTTATGATAAATCCAGGAGTTTCAGAGATTATCAGGAAAAAGAAAATATTTTTATTGCCCCTTCCCTCACCTATTTATTCTCTGATCACTCAGATTTAAATCTGGAGATCAATTATGCACATCAGAAAACTAATCAGCAGTATGATAATGGAAGTTATATCCATACAAACCCTGACGGAGCCTTTGATTTCAACTATTATCCCTCAAATCTGACGATACAAAGTCCTACTGATTATGGGAAAACAGATAATAGCTCTGCAACGCTAACTTATAACCACCAGTTTAATGAGCAGCTGAAATTAACAGCTGTACAGCGCGTGGTAAACAGTAAGCTAGATTATACAGATCATATTCCTGTTGGTAAAATAAGAAATGATTCTATCAGCCGCGGTTTCCAGGACTGGGAAACCAGCCGTTTTAGTTTACAGACAACCGCTTATTTGTCCTATCAGTTTAAAACCGGAGCAATCAGACACCATATGATTACCGGGGCAGATTATAACCGTTACGGCTGGACCCAGAATGACTATCAGTACAAACCTGCATCACGCATTTCTATTTTTAAACCCGATTACAGTAATGATCCACCCGCAGCATCTGTTCAAGCTCAGGAATCTGATGATAATAAAAGAATCACCAACCTGGTTGGGGTTTATGTCCAGGATCAGCTTAGCCTGAGTGAGAAATTAAAGGCCTTAGTTTCTCTTCGTTATGATTCCTATAATGCAAAAGAGACTCCATTGTCTGCAAGGGATAATAAACAAGGCGATGAACTACAGGCCTCCGGATTAATTCCACGCGCAAGTCTGGTTTATTCTCCCCTTTCGAATATTGCCGTATACGCCAGTTTTCTAAAATCATTTAATCCCCAGACTTCTAACAATGTACTTTCAGGAGGGCCCTTCCCTACCCGGAAAGCCACGCAATATGAAATTGGATATAAGGGTGATTTTTTCAACAATTCACTTTCTACCAGCGTTTCAGTTTATCAGATCAGGTATGCAAATATACTCGCTTCAGCCCCTACAGAAGAGAATTCCCATCGTCAGGAAGCTCTTAAGGGTACAAAAAGTAGTGGTATAGAATTCTCGGCAATGGGCACCCTGCAAAACTTCAACATTATAGCTGGCTATGCCTACAACAACCATATCCTACTCAGCACCAGTACTTTTGGCAAAAAAGGAGATCGTTTTAACAATGCACCAAGGCATATGGCCAATTTATGGCTTAAATACAACCTTACCAATGGGGCAGTTAAAGGATTAGGCATCGCTGCCGGTGTAAGATATGTGAGCGATCAGGTCGGGCTGATTACCAACCAGAACTTTATTTTCCCCGCTTATACGGTTTATGATGCTGCACTGAACTACCGGAAAGGCAAATACAATATTCAGTTAAATGCCTATAACCTGACTAATAAACATTATTTCACAGGCAGCAGATCCAGTACAGTAACGGGTGGTCTGGGAGATCCGCTGAATTACAGGCTGGGTATAAGTTATCTGATCCGATGAAAAAGATAAATTTAACACGTGTACTGGTCTTTTCCATTCATAGCTGGCTGGGTTTAATCACGGGATTGTTTTTACTGCTATTAGGTATAAGCGGATCAGGGCTTGTCTTTTTAAAAGAAATAGATCAGGCTGTTCATGCAGATTTACTAACTATAAACCCCAGAGGCAAACCTTTGCCTCTGGATAGCTTTTATCGTAAAATCACCAGCAGCCATCCAAATTTAAAAGGAATAGCCTGGCTGAATCCTGATGCAGCTCCAGATAAAGCATATGAATTCAGATTGTATCAGAATGATGGTAAAATCAGCACTTACGATCTGGGAATGGTCAGTATGAATCCATACACCGGAGAGATCATAAGAGACGGAAACCTTAAGGATTTCAATACAGGTTTTATACACTGGTTAATCCAGTTCCACTGGAGTTTTCAACTAGGACTCCCGGGACTGTTAATGGCAACTGTATTTGGCATAACCATGCTTTTCTCCATTTTGACCGGAATCATCATTTACCGCAGATATATCTGGAAAGTACTGACTTTTCAGGTTGGGATCAGATGGAAAAACCGTAGTACGATAAGCTCAGGTTTCCATCGTGTCGTTGGTGTCTGGGCCATTGCTTTTAATCTGATTATTTTCTTTACCGGTTTCTGGATGAATATGTTTGCGTTTGATAAAACCTATTGGGAAAAACAAACTATTCCATGTCCCCCTAATACCCTGGCTGTACAATCTTTAGAAAAGCTCCTAAGCCAGGCTAAGGGACAGCTACCTGGTTTAATCATCCATAATGTATATCTGCCAACACAGCCTGGAAGCGACTTCAGTGTCAAAGGTTCAATGAAAGATCAGAACCCTTTACTTTATGACGGGAACTCTGTTTCATTTAATGCCATTTCCGGCGAGTTAACTGATGTCAAAAGATTGAGCGAAAAAAATTTATGGGCGCAGACAGAAGCTACATTTTTCCCATTACATACCGGCAGTTTTGGCGGAGTACTCATTAAAACAGGCTATGTAATCATCGGTTTATTACCCGGTTTACTCTCGATTACAGGTTTCCTCCTTTGGTGGAGAAAACTAAAATAACATTTTAATTTCAGGTAACCCTCTCGTAAACAAAAGTGTCCCTGACTCTTCCTTTCATTTCAATATCTTTCCTGATTAACCCGATCCGGGAAAACCCACAATGCTTCAGAACTGCCTGAGAAGCAAGATTCAGCACATCACAGGTAGCATCGATAGTTTTCACTTCTAATTCTGTCGTTGCATACCGGATTAAAGCCTTGGTTGCTTCTACAGCGTATCCAGTTCTCCAATATAAAGGGTTAATGATATAACCCAGATTTCCCTTTTGCTCTTCCTTCGTATCAAATCTAAAACCACAACCTCCAATAAGCTTGTCTTCTTTTTTGAATACAATTGCCAGTTCAAAACTAACTCTTGGAATTACCTTTTTAGATTTGATCACATGATCAATAAATTCTTTGGTATCAGCTTCACGGTTGGGTCCCCAGTTCTCATAAATGAGAATATCCTCCTGTTTTGCATATTCGTGAACTGCTTCCCAGTCGGCTGCCACGTATTCCCTGAGTATTAATCTTTCTGTTTCTATCCAGATCCCCATCCTGTTATACAGTTTTCAGCACCATTGCTCCTAAAGGTGCAATATTAATTGTGATCGAATATTCTCTTCCATCAGCATTTATTGCTTCAGGTTTAAAAATCCCCTGATTCTGTTTGCCACTTCCAAAAAATTCAGCGTCATCACTGTTAAAGATCTCCTTCCAGGAAGCCTTAAACGGCAAACCGATTCTATAGTTTTGCCTGTACACAGGTGTCATATTTAGAATAATAATCAGCGTATCTTTTGCCAGATGTCCTTTTCTGGTATAAACATAAATAGAATGATCCCTGTCATCTGCACTGATCCATTCAAATCCTTCGCCAGAAAAGCTGAAATCATATAAAGCAGGCTCTGAACGGTATAATTTGTTCAGCGCCTTGACATAAGTCTGCATCCCTCTGTGGGATTTATACTGCAATAAGTCCCATTCCAGTGACCTCGTAAAGTTCCACTCCCCGTTCTGCGCAAACTCATTTCCCATAAAAAGAAGTTTAGTCCCTGGTTGCGTAAACATATAGGCATATAAGAGCCTCAGGTTTGCGTGTTTTCTCCATTCATCACCTGGCATTTTATAAATCATGGACGATTTGCCATGAACTACCTCATCATGAGAAAAAGGGAGCATAAACTTTTCCGAGAAGGCATAGGTAATACTAAAAGTAAGCTGATGATGATTATACTTTCTGTCGATAGGATCTGTCTTAAAATACTTAAGCGTATCATTCATCCATCCCATCATCCATTTCATGCCAAAACCAAGTCCGCCATCAGCCACCGGATGGGTTACCCTCGGATAAGTGCTACTCTCTTCCGCGATGGTCTGTACCCCTTTAAAATTAGTATAAATGGATTCATTCAGGTCTTTGAGAAACTGAATTGCCCCCAGGTTTTCTGATCCACCAAATTCGTTGGTTGCCGCATCCCCTGCTTTTCTCGAAAAATCAAAGTATAACATAGAGGCTACTGCATCAACTCTTAATCCATCCGCATGGAACTGATCCAGCCAGTACATAGCATTACTGATCAGAAAAGATCTGACTTCATTTCTGTCGTAATTAAATATGTATGATTTCCAGTCAGGATGAAATCCCTTCCGCATATCGGCATGCTCATATAAATGCGTTCCGTCGAAATGAAATAAACCATGTGCATCTCCCGGAAAATGTGAAGGTACCCAGTCCAGGATTACTGCAATATCATGCTCGTGCAATTGTTCAATCAGATACATTAATTCCTGTGGCGTACCATGCCTGGAACTTGCCGCAAAATAACCTGTGATCTGGTAGCCCCATGAAGGGTAATAAGGATATTCCATTATAGGCATCAGCTCTACATGCGTAAAACCCATTTCTACCACATAAGGGACCAGTGTATTTGCAATTTCTTTATAAGTTAAAATACGTTCGGGTTCTGCAGGATCCCGTTGCCATGATCCCAGATGCACTTCATACACTGACATAGGCTGATTAAGTGCATTTAATTCCGGACGTTTTTTCAACCAGGATTTATCTTTCCATTTGTAAACGGTATCCCAGACTACAGAAGCTGTTCTTGGGGGATGCTCCCACCGGGTTGCAAAAGGATCTCCTTTTTCATAATTCTTTCCATCAGCCCCCCCGATAAAATATTTATAGACTGTCCCTTTCCCCAAACCAGGAATAAAACCTTCCCAGATTCCGGATTCATCCAGCCGTTTATATAACCGGTGTGAAATCCCGTTCCACTGATTAAAGTCACCACTTACACAGACATCCCGGGCATTAGGTGCCCAGACAGAAAAATAAGTCCCTTCTGTATTATTTACAGTTAAAAGATGCGCTCCCATCTTCTCATACAACCGAAAATGTTTGCCTGAAATAAATAAAGCGATGTCAAAATCCGTTAGTAAACTAAAAATCCAGACAGGAGATTCCGTAGATACAGCAATAAATTCTTGAACAGGTTTACCCTGGATTGTTTTAGCCATTATTTTAAGGGATTATATCTTTTAATGTGAGCACCCATCTAAAATTCCTCAGCGGAAAAACTATTGTTATTCCCCCTGAATCTGTATTACAGAAAAATTCTTATTCGTTTTAAAACGCAGACAATTTCTGTCATCTGTCTGGTAATCCTTAGTTTCAGTCCCATCGATAATCACCTTCTTTACACCAAAAGGAATACCAATCAGGTTACAATTATATGTTTCGTAATTAGGCGTATATAAACCTTCCAGTTTTTGCTGGATCAGTAACCTCCGGTCATTTCCTTTAACCGTAAATTTCTTTTCCGAATAAATATCCTGTTCATAGGCGAAAGTATCCCCGTGGTCCTCAAAGAAAAAAGAGTTCACTTCATAATTCGCATAGTAGATATTTAACAATACCTCATCTACATTTTTCTCTCCCACATACTGCATTACCGGATATTCCGGAATGACAGCTCCTGCCTTGATGAAGATAGGCATATCTTCTAAAGGTGCATCTATTAAATGTTCATTTTCTCCGTTAAGCAATTCATGTGTCCAGAAATTATACCATTTCCCTCTCGGTAAATAAACTGTCCGGGAAACTGCGCCCTGTTCTAAAACTGGACATACCAGGATCTTGTCTCCAAAAGCAAACTCATCCTGTCTGAAGTGGTTACTTACAATTTCCTGCTCCAGCATAACCAGTGGTCTTAAAATCGGAAAGCCATACCGATGATGTTCCCAGAATACCGAATACAGATAAGGCATCAGCTTGTATCTGAGTTCAATGAATTTGCGGTTAATCGCTGTATAAGGTTCACCAAAACTCCAGGGTTCTCTTTCTGCAGTATCACCCGCCGAGTGGGCACGCATAAAAGGAGAAAATGTCCCCAGCTGTATCCAGCGTGTAAAAAGTTCACCATCTGGTTCTCCGCTGAAACCGCCTATATCCGTTCCGCAAAAAGGAACACCAGATACAGACATCCGCTGGCACTGTATATTTCCTATTTTCAAATGCTCCCAGCTGGCAACATTATCACCAGTCCAGACACAACCATAACGCTGCATTCCAGAATATCCGGCACGGGTAATCGTAAACGGACGTTTATTACGCATCAGCTTTTTCAATCCGTCATAAGTTGAGCGCACCATCTGCATTCCATAGATATTATGCGCTTTGCGATGTGACCCTCTGTGTCCGTCAAAATTGTGACGTACATCATTCGGAAAAGTTCCCGCACCAAAAACTGCCGGTTCGTTCATATCATTCCAGACACCCGCAACTCCTATATCTACCAGTTCTTTATAAAGTCCGCCCCACCACTCCCTGACTATAGGATTGGTAAAATCAGGAAATTGACATCTGCCCGGCCATACATGACCTTCCATAAAATAGTCATCACTCCTTCTGCAGAAGTAATTATTTTCCTTACCTTCTTTAAATACCCAGTAATTATCATCCACTTTAATTCCCGGATCAATCATCACAACGGTTTTAAATCCATCATCAGCAAGCTCCTTGATCATTTTACGTGGATCTGGAAAGTGCTTTTTATTCCAGGTAAAACAGCGGTAGCCATCCATATAATCGATGTCAAAATAAATAGCATCACAAGGAATTTCCCTGGAACGGAACCCTTCAGCCACAGCTTTAACTTTAGTCTCCGGATAATAACTCCAGCGACACTGATGATAACCCAAAGCCCATTTAGGGGGCATAGGATGTGTTCCGGTCAGGCTTTGATAACGTTTGATCACGTCCATCATATGCGGGCCGTGGATGTAATAATATTGCAATTCACCTCCATCAGCCCAGAAACTGGTTTTATCATTATCCTCTTTCCCGAAATCAAAATAAGAACGGAAGGTATTATCAAAGAAAATACCATAGGCAGATTTCTGATGAACACCTGTATAAAAAGGAATAGTTCTGTATAAGGGGTCCTGGTCCCAGCTAAAAGAATAAGCATCTGTGTTCCAGTTTTGGAAATGACGCCCACGCAGGTTCATATTACCTGATTTATCACCTAGTCCAAAGAAATTCTCCTCTGGAAAACATTTTTTAGTAGCAAAAACATAGTAGCCGCCAAAATCAGCATTCTCTTCCCAGTGCATTGGTGAAGCATCCTCACTCATGACCAGCTGAGAGAGGTTCTCAGTAAATGAGATATGAAAATCGGCTTTCCTGATTTTACAGGTAATCGTATTGGTTGAAATGGCATAACATTCTTCCTGCTCCTCCATACTGAACGTACTGACTTTCTGGTCTACAACAGGAACAGCATAGGAAAAATCTTCCAGAAAAACACTGTGCGGAGCAAGTCTTACCCGGATAATTTCATTGCTGACTACTCTGACTTCCACACTTGCTTCTCCATCCGAAAAGAAAAACCTGTTGCCTTCTTTACGTACTTCCTGAACTTGTGTAAGATATTTTTTAACAATTGGTTTTAATGCAAGTACCGGATTGTTTAAATGCTGAATAGTAGTTTCAACTACTTCTTTAATATTCTCGTTGTCCTTTATTTCGTTTCCTGGTTCTGCTGTTTCTTCCATAAAAAGGTTCCCGTAATCTATTTATCTAAATTGATTGTCTGATTGACAAAGCTAATGTGTTAATTATTATGCCAAAACACAAGATTTTTCAGCTAATTATTGAAACAGAAATCTAATTATTCATTCTCAATTTACTTTGCTGAATCTATTTAGCTTTTTGTTAAACAAACCAGATTCAGTTGTCCGATGAAAAACATAAATCTTATTCAAATTAACAATCAATATAGTTTTTATATTAAATTGCCATACAATACAAAAACTCTGAACTATCCATTCACCGGTAATTCGTCCCCATATGAGGAATAAATTAAAAGCAGTCATTTGCGTCATTATACCTGTACTCCTGGCCTTTGGTTTAAATACTAAATTTGGCCCTCTCCCCCCACTCCTGAAATTTCTCAATCCATTTACCGGTTTCTGGCAAAATGCAGAGAAAATGAGTGTAACACAGCAAAGTACACTCAAGCTCAAAGGAACAGAAGAAACTGTAGATGTAATTTTTGATGACCGCATGATCCCTCATATTTTCGCTAAAAATGATCATGATGTCTATTATGCCCAGGGTTATATTACTGCGATGAACCGGTTATGGCAAATGGAATTTCAAACCCGGTTCGCTGCCGGAAGGCTATCAGAAGTAGTAGGCGCAAAAGTTATTGAGGTGGACAGGTACCAGCGCCGGATGGGAATGGTTTATGGTGCAGAAAACTCACTGAAAGGTATGATGGAAGATCCTGTGTCAAAAGCCATGATTATGGCTTATACAGATGGGATCAATGCCTATATTCATTCCCTTTCCAGTTCACAGCTTCCTTTGGAATATAAAATACTGGATTTTGTACCCGAAGACTGGACACCCCTTAAATGTGCCCTGCTGCTCAAACAAATGTCGGCTGTACTGGCTATGGGCTCGGATGAGTTTTACATGAGTAATATTTTAAAGAAATATGGTCCGGGAGTAACCGCAGATCTGTTTCCCGATTATCCTTTCCGCGAAGACCCGATTATCCCTGTAGGAACTAAATGGAATTTCAAATCGCTACCTGTTCCGCAGACACCACAATCCTATACCGAAATGACTACCGGTAAAATAAAGACTAAAGAACTGGAAGATGGAATCGGTAGTAATAACTGGGCCTTATCGGGTGCAAAAACAGCTTCTGGTTATCCTATCCTGGCCAATGATCCACACCTGAATTTAACTTTACCTTCTATCTGGTACCAGATACAGTTAAACGCTCCGGGATTAAATGCTTATGGGGTTTCCCTGCCCGGTGCTCCGGGCATCACTATCGGGTTTAACAAAGATATTGCCTGGGGAGTAACCAATGTAGCTGCAGATGTCCTTGATTTTTATCAGATCAGATTTAAAGATGAAACACATAAACAATACTTTTATAATAAAACCTGGAAAAACACGAAGATCAGATTAGAGGCCATCAAGATCAGAGGGGCCAGGACTGAAATCGATACTGTCTTTTATACTCACCATGGACCGGTAGTTTATTTTCATAAACCGGAAAACCTTAAGATGGCTGACAATGTCCCACTGGGTAACGCGCTCCGCTGGATCGCGCATGATAAATCAAATGAACTGATGACTTTCTATCAGCTGAACCGCGGTAAAAACTATGATGATTACCGCAAGGCCCTGACCTATTATACCGCGCCTGCACAAAACTTCATCTTTGCCTCTTCAGCAAATGATATTGCGATTACTGCTAACGGGAAATTCCCGTTGAAATGGAAAGATCAGGGTAAATTCATCCTGGATGGCTCCGATCCGAAAAACGACTGGCAGGGCTGGATCCCGGCTGATCAGAACCCGACTGTCAAAAATCCCGAAAGAAACTTTGTAAGTTCAGCCAATCAATCTTCCACTGACCCGACTTATCCCTATTATATCAACTGGGAATTCGGGTCCTATGAAAGAGGCAAAAGGATTAATGACAGACTTAAGGTTATGCAGAAAGCGACCGCAGACAGTATCCGGCTGATGCAGAGTGACAGCTATAGTATACTTGCCCAGAACCTCCTGGCTACACTTGTTTCCAGAGTTGATCCCGCTAAATTAAATGCAACTCAGAAAGAAGCCCTGGAAATTACCGGTAAATGGAATAAATTTTTCTCCGCAAAATCTGTCGGGGCGAGTATTTTCGATCTCTGGACTAAACGCCTGTTTTTTGACATCTGGGATGATGATTTTACCATCGCCTCAGTTCCAATGAGATACCCTTCAAAAGACCGGACCACAGAATTGATTTTGAAAGATCCTGATTCTAAATGGTTCGACAATGTGAATACCCCGCAGAAAGAGACTTTAAATGATCTGGTCAATGAAGCTTTTAAATATGCCTGCGACAGCCTGGAGAGAAAAAACGGGCCGATTGGTAAAAACTGGCGCTGGGCAAACGTAAAACAAACGCATGTACCACATTTAGCCAATATTCCGGGAATGGGTTCCAAAACATTAATGATCGGAGGTGCCAAAAGCACGATCAATGCATTGGGTGAAACTAATGGTCCTTCCTGGAGAATGATAGTTGAACTCGGAAAAAAACCAAAAGGACATGGAGTATATCCCGGTGGTCAGTCTGGTAATCCAGGCAGTTTCTTTTATGATAATATGCTCGATACCTGGGCCGAGGGTAAATTATATGATCTCTATCTGATGCAGTCTGCCGATGATACCAGCGTTAAAGTTCTCCAGCATTTAAAAATCTCAAAAAAATAAAACATGGTCTTTTTAGTTATACTTATCGCCTCTTTTCTGTTACAGCTGATTTTACCCTGGTGGGTTATTGTCATCATTTCTTTTGCCACCTGCGGACTGATTGGTAAAACGGCAAAAGTTTCCATATGGCAACCGTTTTTTGCTATTGTACTTTTATGGACAGGTATGGCCCTGTACAAAAGCCTGCCAAACCATAACCTGCTGGTTTCACGTGTGGCTGAAATGTTTACACTTCATACCTGGTGGCTGATTTTATTAATTTCTGCAGTGCTGGGCGGATTTGTAGCTGCAATCAGTGGTTACTGCGGTTATCATTTCAGGAAGGCCGTACTGGTAAAACCATCGAACCCCTGAAATTAGAACCTATTTATGTATTTTTGCAGTGTGAAAACTTTAATTCCTCAGCTATTTTCTATCCGCGACGAGAAACAATTTAATGAGACTGCACTGGCAGTATTCAGACATCAGGCAGCAACCTGTTTGCCTTATCATCAATTTATTACTAATCTAGGTGTAGAACCTGCAAAGGTTACCCGTGTGGCCGATATTCCGTATTTGCCGATTAGTTTTTTCAAAAGCCATAGTGTCGTTAGCAATGCCGACCCAGCAGAAGTGGTTTTCAGCAGTTCCGGCACTACGGGTCAGATTCAGAGCCGTCACCTGGTGACTGATCTGAAAGTATATGAGGATAGTTTCAATAAAGCTTTTACTCAATTTTACGGACAGATTGAGAACACTTGTTTACTGGCCCTGTTACCATCCTATCTGGAAAGAGAAGGTTCTTCTTTGATTTACATGATCGATTCTCTGCTCAATCAGAGTAAACATCCGGACAGCGGTTACTTTCTTCACAACCACGAAGAGCTTTATCAGAAATTAAATGCTTTAAAAACTGCAGGACAGAAAACTATACTCATTGGCGTAACCTATGCCCTGCTCGACTTCCTAGAGCTTTACCAGCTTGATTTTCCTAACCTGATTGTCATGGAAACCGGTGGAATGAAGGGCAAGCGAAAAGAAATGGTCAGAGAGGAGTTACATGCCATACTCAAAAACGGATTTGGTGTAGAAGCCATTCACAGTGAATACGGAATGACAGAATTACTTTCACAGGCTTATTCATCAGGTAATGGTGTGTTTGATTGTCCAAACTGGATGAAGATAGTGTTAAGGGACACGAATGATCCCCTAACACTCCTTAATTCCAATCAGACAGGAGGTATAAATATTATTGACCTGGCCAATATCAACTCCTGTTCATTCATTGCTACCCAGGATCTGGGTCGTTTATTGCCAGGCGGTTCGTTTGAAGTACTGGGCCGTTTTGACAATGCGGATATCAGAGGTTGTAACCTCCTGGTGCAATAGAACTATTCTGCGATCAGCAGGAAATAGTTCTTTTTACCTTTCTGAACGATTATATATTGATCATTAATGAGGTTGCTCACAGTATAATGTGCAGTAACCTCAGCTACTTTTTCTTTGTTAATACTTAATCCGCCACCCTGTATTGTTTTCTTTACCTCACCTTTTGAAGGGAATACAGTTGTTTTTTCTGCCAGTAAAGTTGCGACATCCAAACCAGCGGTTAATTCTTCACGACTAATTGTGAATTGCGGTACGCCTTCAAATATTTCGAGGATATGAGCAGGGCTAAGACTCTCCAGGAAGGATAAAGAACCGTTACCGAATAGAAATTCTGAAGTTTTCAGGGCCGTTTCCAAAGCAGCCTCAGAGTGCGTCCTGATTGTAATATCAGTTGCCAGGGCTTTCTGTAAAATTCTCAGATGCGGTGCAGCATCATGTTCAGCTTCCAGTTTCTCCAGTTCTTCCTGAGTCATCAATGTAAAAATACGGATCCATGATCTTGCATCAGAGTCTGTAGCGTTTAACCAGAACTGGTAATATTTATAAGGTGAAGTTTTCTCAGGATCTAACCAGATTGCGCCGCTTTCAGTTTTCCCGAACTTTGTCCCATCTGCCTTTTTGATCAGTTGCGTAGTCAGTCCGTAAGCAGTGCCTCTGTCTTTTCTTCTGATAAACTCAGTACCGGTTACAATATTACCCCATTGATCCGAACCACCCATCTGTATTGTACAGTTGTTATTCTTCCATAAATAGTAAAAATCATATCCCTGGATCAGCTGATAACTGAATTCGGTAAAAGACATTCCGGTATCACCTTCCAGGCGTTTTCTGACACTGTCTTTGGCCATCATATAGTTCACTGTGATATGTTTACCTACATCCCTGATAAAATCAAGGAAGCTAAAGCCTTTGAACCAGTCAGCATTATTAACCATAACTGCACCATTTCCACCTTCACTGAAGTTCAGAAACTGATTTAACTGTTTTTTAATTCCGTCCAGATTGTGTGCTAATGCTTCTTCCGTCAATAAATTTCTTTCTTCAGATTTACCGGAAGGATCACCAACCATACCAGTTGCACCACCTACCAGTGCATAAGGTTTGTGACCTGCACGCTGAAAATGAATAAGGGTCATGATCTGAGTCAGGTGACCAACATGTAAAGAATCTGCCGTAGGGTCAAAGCCGATATATCCTGAACACATACCTTCATTTAATTTATCTTCTGCATTGGGCATGATATCATGTAACATGCCTCTCCATCTTAATTCTTCAACAAAATTGGTCATCGTTCTATACTTTTTGGCAAAGATAACAAACAGTTTAAATTTAGAGCTTGTTCTCAGTTCAAAATGAAATAAACAAATTATTTGATGAATAGTAAACAGGCTCTAAGTTTATAGTTATATTGTAACATTTTAAGCCCATGAACTTTCTTTCCCATTTTTATTTTGAGCGGCAAAATTCCAGTGCGTATGTGGTGATGGGTGTGGTATTGCCTGATCTGATTAAAAATGCAGATAAAGACTGGAACCTGAACCCCCAAAAAGACGAGTACCTGTTCAGGGATGTCCCCGATTATGCCAGTTTACTGACAGGCTGGAAAAGACATCTTGAAGTAGACCGTATATTTCATTCTTCGGCCTTTTTTAAAGAACAGACGGCTAATCTGAAACAACTGATTTTGCCTGTATTACAAACCGGGCCGGTCAAACCTTTTTTCCTGGCCCATATAGGGCTGGAGCTTATCCTCGATCACCTGATTTTAACCCAGGGTTTTGTGGATACTTCACAATTCTATCATCAGCTGAGTGCTGCACATACCCAATCTCTGGCAGGTTTTCTGAAATTTGCCGGATTACCGGATCAGGATCGTTTCGATCATTTTCTGGATAAATTCATCTCCAGCGAATACCTTTTCAGCTATGAGAAAATAGAGCATATCACCTATGCCCTGAACCGGATTTGTATGCGTTTATGGCACAATCCATTTACAGAAGTGCAGCTACAACTGCTGACACTTCAGCTGGAAGAATTCAAAGAACAGCTAAACCAGCAGGGCTATTTAAAAATATTTGACCAGATTGAGCTGGAACTGGATCAGCAGACCTTCTAAGTTCTGTTTAATTTTTTCAGATTAAGTGGTGATTTAGTACCTTCGCCTTATGTCAAAATCCACTATTAAAGACACTATAGACGCATTGGTTAAAGAACTTAACCAGCACACTTATAATTATTACGTACTGGCTATGCCTACCATTGCCGATTACGAATTTGACAAAAAACTGGAAGAGCTCGCCAGGTTGGAAAAAGAGAATCCTGAGTTTGCGGATCCCGATTCCCCTACCCTGAAAGTAGGAGGATTTATCACTAAAAACTTTGTGACGGTAAAACACAAATGGCCGATGCTGTCCCTGGGTAATACCTATAATGAACAGGATTTACGTGATTTTGATGAACGTATCAAAAAATCAATCGGAGATAATTTTGAATACGTATGCGAACTGAAATTTGACGGGCTTTCTATCAGTTTAACCTATCAGGATAATAAACTATTAAGAGCTGTTACCCGTGGGGACGGCACTAAAGGAGATGATGTTACAGAAAATGTAAAAACCATAAGTAATATCCCCCATCATTTAAAAAACGCTGGTGCACCTTCATTATTTGAAATCAGAGGAGAAATTCTGATGCACCGTGCAGCTTTTGAGAGATTAAATCAGGAGAGAGAAGAACTGGGAGAAGTATCTTATGCTAATCCCCGGAATTTTGCTTCAGGTACTATAAAAATGCAGGATTCCAAAGAAGTGGCCAAAAGACCTCTGGATGCTTTTTTCTACTCCCTCAATACAGAAAAAGAATATTTTAAAACACATTGGGAAAGTCTCCAGGCCCTTAATCAATGGGGATTTCATGTTTCCGAGCATACTAAACTCAGCAACAGCATAGACGATGTACTCGAATTTATCCACTACTGGGAAAATGAACGTTTTAAACTAAGTTATGATATTGACGGCATTGTCATTAAAGTGAATAGTTTTACGCAGCAGCAGGAACTGGGTTTCACCGCCAAATCACCTCGCTGGGCGATTTCCTACAAATACAAAGCAGAAGAAGTAGAGACTGTGCTGGAAAGCGTGAGTTATCAGGTAGGCCGTACCGGTGCAGTCACCCCCGTAGCTAATCTAAAACCTGTACAATTAGCAGGGACAACAGTTAAACGTGCTACACTCCATAATGCCAATGAGATCGAAAGACTGGATCTGCATGTTGGAGACAGTGTATTCGTGGAAAAGGGTGGCGAAATTATCCCGAAGATTATCAACGTCAACCTCGACAAAAGAAAACCAGGGGCACAAAGAGTCATTTACCCGGTAATCTGCCCTGAATGCAGTACCCCCTTAATCCGTAAAGAAGGCGAAGTTGCTTTTTATTGCCCGAATGATGAAGGCTGCCGTCCACAGATCGTCGGTAAAATACAGCATTTCATTTCCAGAAAAGCAATGAATATAGATGGGCTTGGTGATGAAACAATTGAATCCTTCTATGAAAAAGGATTACTGGGCCACATCAGTGATTTATATACCCTGAAAGATAAAGCCGAAGAGCTGAAGAACATCGAGAGATTTGGAGAACGTTCTATAGATAACATGCTGAAAGGCATAGAACTGTCTAAACAAATGCCCTTTGAAAAAGTTCTTTTTGGTTTGGGGATAAGATACGTTGGCGAAACCGTAGCCCGTAAACTGGCTAAGGGAACAGGAAATATTGACCGTTTAATCGCTGCTACGCAGGAAGAATTAATAGCCATTGACGAAATCGGGCAGCGTATTGCCGAGAGTATCACCGAATATTTCAGCAAAGAGACTCATCTGGAGCAGATTAACTTACTAAAATCCTACGGATTACAATTTGAAACTATAGATACAGTAATTACACTTGACAGTGACCGTTTAACTGGAAAAACATTCGTAATTTCGGGAGTTTTTGAGCAATACAGCAGAGAAGAACTCAAAGTAATGATAGAAAATAATGGCGGAAAAATATTAAGCAGTATTTCGGCCAAACTGAATTACCTGCTGGCAGGTGATAATATGGGGCCATCTAAATTAGAGAAAGCCCAAAAGTTGAATGTTCCCCTGATTTCAGAGAACGACTTATTAGAGATGTTGAATAAAGATTAAAAAAATGAACAAATTTCATGGAACGGGTGTAGCCCTTGTTACACCATTTAACGCAGACGGATCGGTAGATTATGACGGTTTAAAGAAACTGATCAACTATCAGATCGACGGTAAGGTAGAATACCTGGTATCGTTAGGTACTACAGGTGAAACAGCAACACTCAATAAGGACGAGAAGAAGAAGATCTGGGCATTTACAGCAGAAATAAACAATGGCAGATTACCACTTATTGCCGGTATCGGTGGAAACTATACAGCCGAAGTAACAGAAGCCATCAAAGATTTTGACAGTTTGGGTTACGATGCTATATTATCAGCAAGCCCATATTATAATAAACCTACACAGGAAGGTATATATCAGCACTATAAAGCGATCAGTGAATCAACAGATTTACCAGTAATGCTTTATAATGTTCCCGGCCGTACAGCCAGTAATGTAAGTGCAGAAACCACTTGCCGTCTGGCAGCGGACTTCAAAAACATTATCGGAACAAAAGAAGCTTCCGGCAATTTTGATCAGTTTAATCAGATTATGAGAGATAAACCCGCAGACTTCATGCTGATTTCAGGTGATGACCCTGTGGCGCTTCCTATGATTTCATTAGGTGCTGTAGGTGTAATTTCGGTTGTTGGAAATGCTATTCCCCTGGTATTTTCTGAAATGATCAGATTGTGTCTGAAAGGTGATTTTAAAGCGGCTCAGGTACTTCACCTGAAAACCGTTGAATTTACCCGTTTAGTTTTCGAAGAAGGTAATCCAGCGGGTATTAAAGCTGCACTAAAACATTTCGGTGTTTGTGGTGATCAGGTTCGCTTACCGCTTGTACCGGCTTCAGACCGTCTGGCAAAGTTAATCAGCGCACAAATTCAGTTGATCAACAATTAAAAAAAACGCCCCGGTGCTACCGGGGCGCTATAAATAAAATCAGGAAATCTGGTTTAAGCCTCTTTGTTCTTCGTTTCCTGGATCTCTAAACGTATAGTC
>Ga0194135_10000785_pt1 | contig 18575 bp, 21 predicted proteins | sample LitLau_LLRF_2013_FD_134024 | JGI IMG/M metagenome (GOLD analysis project Ga0194135, IMG submission 134024) | Freshwater sediment microbial communities in response to fracking from North America - Little Laurel Run_MetaG_LLRF_2013 (version 2) | ecosystem: Environmental > Aquatic > Freshwater >...
CGCATCGCCACGTTCGAGTGCGCACCAGGATAGGGCGCAACCGTTGATCAGCTGTGGGGCGAGGGCGACAAGCAAGGGGAAACACGCCGAATTTGTTGGGTTGCACGGACATGGCAAGCTTTCTGCTTACACAGCATTGACCCATGCACTGATGCAGTCGATGTGACGAATGCAGTGCGCAGGCGGAGCGGGATGTGTTTCGTCAGGAGCGGTACTGGTGGTTGGTCTGGGGATGTGGGACCGACGACGCGTTACAAAGCCAGGCACTGCGCTTAGACTTGAGGCGGGTTTGTTTTCCTGGGGCAAGTCCACTAATTCGGGAGAAAGTTTCATGAAGCTAGGCACTGCCAACATCAAGCCGTTCAAATTGGACGACGTACGCGAGTCGCTGTCCGAAATCGGCGTGCAGGGCATTACCGTTACTGAGGTCAAAGGCTTCGGCCGGCAGAAGGGTCACACCGAGCTGTATCGCGGTGCGGAGTACGTGGTGGATTTTCTGCCCAAGGTGAAGATCGATGTCGCCATTGACGACAAGGATCTTGACCGGGTTATCGAAGCGATAACCAAGGCCGCCAACACCGGCAAGATCGGTGACGGCAAGATCTTCGTGGTCAATCTGGAACAGGCTATTCGCATCCGTACCGGCGAAACCGATACCGACGCCATCTAAGCCGCCAAACCCAACGCCCCAGGAGAAAACAATATGACTCTGCGTAAATTCGCAGGGCTAGGAGCCCTGTTGTCCCTCGTAATGCCTGGCCTGGCCTTGGCGGCAGATCCAGTGCCCCCTCCAGTGCTCAATTCCGGCGACACCGCGTGGATGCTGACCTCCACGGCCCTGGTGCTGTTCATGACCATTCCCGGGCTGGCGCTGTTCTACGGCGGCATGGTGCGTTCGAAAAACATTCTTTCCGTGATGATGCAGTGCTTCGCCATCACCGGTCTGGTCACTGTCCTGTGGTTCATCTATGGCTACAGCATGGCGTTCGATACCACCGGGATGGAAGCTGGCGTCGTCAATCTCAATTCCTTCGTGGGCGGCTTGTCCAAGGCCTTCCTGGCGGGTATCACTCCGGCCAGCCTGACCGGCCCGACGGCGTTGTTCCCTGAAGCGGTGTTCGTCACCTTCCAGATGACTTTCGCCATCATCACGCCGGCGCTGATCGTCGGTGCCTTCGCCGAGCGGATGAAGTTCTCCGCGATGCTGATCTTCATGGGCGTCTGGTTCACGCTGGTGTACGCACCAATCGCGCACATGGTCTGGAGCGGTCCGGGTTCTCTGCTGGGCGACTGGGGCGTGCTGGACTTCGCCGGCGGCACCGTGGTCCACATCAACGCCGGTATCGCGGGCCTGGTGGCCTGTCTGGTGCTGGGCAAGCGCAAAGGCTTCCCCACCACGCCGATGGCGCCGCACAACCTGGGCTACACCCTGATGGGCGCGGCCATGCTGTGGGTCGGTTGGTTCGGTTTCAACGCCGGTTCCGCGGCTGCCGCCAACGGCACCGCCGGCATGGCCATGCTGGTCACGCAGATCGCCACCGCTGCCGCCGCCCTGGGCTGGATGTTTGCCGAGTGGATGACCCACGGCAAGCCAAGCGCGCTGGGCATCGCCTCGGGCGTGGTGGCCGGCCTGGTCGCCATCACTCCGGCTGCCGGCACCGTGGGCCCGATGGGTGCCCTGATCATTGGCCTGGCGGCCGGTGTGGTGTGCTTCTTCTGCGCCACCAGCCTCAAGCGCAAGCTGGGTTATGACGACTCCCTGGATGCCTTCGGCGTTCACGGCATCGGCGGTATTCTCGGAGCGATCCTCACTGGCGTGTTCGCCGCACCGTCCCTGGGCGGCTTCGGCACCGTCACCGATATCGCGGCACAGGTCTGGATCCAGGCCAAGGGCGTCGGCTTCACGGTGATCTACACCGCGATCGTGACCTTCATCATCCTCAAGGTCCTGGATGCGGTCATGGGGCTGCGTGTCACCGAGGAAGAAGAAGCGGTCGGCCTCGACCTGGCACAACACAACGAGCGTGGTTACAACCTGTAATCGCGTGGGGAAAAAAGCCCGGCTCCGGCCGGGCATTTTTTTGCCTGACGTTTGTCATTGAAAAAGGCTGAAAGGATTTTCTGACAAGCATTGGCGTGTTTGCCGTGGCGATTTCCAGCAGGACAAATGCTTACACTAAAGCAGGATTATTCGGCGCTTTGTTTTTTCACTGAGCGCGCTAGAATGCGCGCCGAAGCGTGGAGATCGGTATGTGGCAGCAGACCCTGATTACCCTGCGGGCCAGGCCCCGGGGCTTTCACCTGGTGACGGACGAGTTGCTCGCCGGCCTGCCCGAGTTGAGGGCGTGTCGGGTTGGTCTGCTGCATTTGTGGCTGCAACATACCTCGGCCTCGTTGACCATCAACGAGAACGCCGATCCGGCGGTCCGGCGTGACTTCGAGCGTTTCTTCAACACCCTGGTGCCTCAAGGCATGGCCGGGTACGAACATAACGACGAAGGCGAAGACGACCTTCCGGCGCACTTCAAGGCCAGTTTGCTAGGCTGTCAGCTGACTTTGCCGGTAGCGGCGGGGCGCTTGGCGCTAGGCACCTGGCAAGGTGTTTATCTGGGCGAGCATCGCGATCATGGCGGTGCTCGCAAAGTCCTTGCCACCCTGCAGGGTGATGGGGCATAAGCCGCTGAGTATCAGTGGACGTTGATTTTTTTCCGGCGGCCTTCGACAGTCGGCGCAGCTGGGCTATAACTAATCTGCTTTTCGCAAGTCATGAGGTAGAACATGAGCGACGATGATCTGGAAAACGACGACCTCGAAGTAGGTGACGAAGACGATACCGAAGAAGGTCTTGAAGCGGCCGCCGACGATGTGGTGGAAGACGATGGCAGTGATGTTCCTGCCCCGACCGCCAAAGGCAAGGCCAAGGCTGCCGTCTCGGTAGACGAGCTGCCAAGCGTCGAAGCCAAGAACAAGGAGCGTGATGCACTGGCGCGTGCCATGGAAGAGTTCCTGGCCCGTGGCGGTAAAGTGCAGGAAGTCGAGGCCAATGTGGTCGCCGATCCGCCCAAGAAGCCTGATAACAAGTACGGCAGCCGGCCTATCTGAGCCTCGCTACTTGCTTGCTGAAAAAGCCCGCCGTCGCTGCGGGCTTTTTCATGGGCGCTCGTCTCGGAAACGGCCCCCGAGCGCCGGCGCTTGCTGTAGGAGCGAGCTTGCTCGCGAAAGCGCCGGTTCAGGCGCCGCGATGCCAGCGGGCAAGCAGCCCGGGCAGTTCAATCAGGCTGCGGATCTCGGCGTCTGGCGCGCGCTCGGCTTCCCAGGTCTTGCCGTTGGGATTGAACCAGATCGCCCGCAGGCCCGCCTGCTGGGCGCCGGCAATGTCGTCGCCGGGGTGATCGCCGATATGCACGGCGGTATCGGCCGTTGCGCCCCCGCGTTGCAGGGCTTCATGGAACAGCCTGGCATCCGGCTTGGCCACCCCGAGGTCCTCGGCGCACAGGGCGAACTTGAAATAGTCCGCCAGGCCCAGGCGGCGCACGTCGGCATTGCCGTTGGTGACCACCCCCAGGGCGAAGTGATTGGCCAGGGCTTCCAGGGTCGGCAGTACCTCGGGAAAGATTTCCAGCTGATGCCGCGCATGCAGGAATACTTTGAAGCTCTGATCGGCCAGCTGGCTGGCTTGGCTGTGCTCGTACCCGGCTTCTTGCAGGGCATGGAACAGCACCTGGCGGCGCAGGGCGCTGATTCGGTACTTGAGGTGCGGTTGTTCGAGCAGCACGCGTTCGCGAATGCTCCACAGATGCTCCACCGGCACGCCGCCGAGATTCGGTGCATGCTCGGTCAGCCACTGGCGCAGGGTGGCCTCGGCGCTGACGATCACCGGGGCGGTGTCCCAGAGGGTGTCATCAAGGTCGAAGGTGATCAGTTTGATGGTCATTGCTCACCGCCTTTGTTGCGTTTGGCCCGAGGGTGGGCGCTGTCGTAGACCGCTGCCAGATGCTGGAAGTCCAGGTGGGTGTAGATCTGTGTGGTCTTGATGTCCGAGTGCCCCAGCAGCTCCTGCACGGCGCGCAGGTCCTGGGACGATTCCAGCAGGTGGCTGGCAAAGGAATGACGCAGCATGTGCGGATGCAGGTTTTGCCCCAGCTCGCGCTCGCCGGCGGTCTTGACCCGTAGCTGGATGGCGCGCGGCCCCAGGCGCCGGCCTTTTTGGCTGACGAACAGAGCGCCGTCCGGCGGGTTGCTCAAGGCGCGCAGCGGCAGCCACAGGGCCAGGGCCTCCCGGGCCTTTTTGCCCACGGGCAGCACGCGGGTCTTGCTGCCCTTGCCCAGGACCTGCACCAGCCCGTCCGCCAGATCCAGTTGCTCGAGGTTCAGGCTGGTCAGTTCGGAGAGGCGCAGCCCGCAGGAGTAGAACAGCTCCAGCATGGCCTGGTCGCGATGGGCCAGGAAATCATCTTCCACTGCGCCATCGAGCAGTTGCAGGGCGCGATCGGTGTCCAGGGTCTTGGGCAGGCGGCGTTCGCCCTTGGGCGGCGCCAGGCCGTTGGCCGGGTCGTGATCGCACAGCCCTTCGCGGTTCAGATAGTGATAGAGCCCGCGCACCGCGGACAGCAGGCGTGCCAGGCTGCGGGACGACTGACCCTGCTGGTGCAGGCGGGCGATCATGCTGCGCAGTCCCTGGACATCCAGGTCGGTCCAGCTGCGGACCTGCTGTTTCTCGCAGAACCCCAGCACTTTGTCGAGATCGCGTCGATAGGCCTGCAGGGTATGGGGCGACACCTGGCGCTCACTGCGCAGGTGCGCGCAGTAGGCATCCAGTTGCTGCTGCATGCTCAGCGTACCGAGCGCAGCGAGTGGGTGAAGCGCGGCAGGACCCGGCCGGTGACTTCGGCGATGTAGTTGAGGAACAGGGTGCCGACCGAGCTCTTGTAGTGCTGCGGGTCACGGCTGGCGATGGCCAGGACCCCGTGCATGCCCTGGTGCGCCAGAGCGACCACCGCGGTGGAGCCGATCTGCTTGCGCTGTTCTTCGCCGAAGAGGAAGTCCAGCTCATGTTCGCGCAGGCTGCCGCTGACGCTCTTGCCTTCCGACAGCAGGCCGCCAATGGCGCCCTGGGCTTCGGCCGCCGAGACCCAGCGACCCACCGGCATCGCGTTGTCGCTGAACAGGATCAGGCTGACGAAGGGCACCTGGAAGTCCTGGCGCAGGCTGTCCTCGACACTCATCACCACTTCTTCCAGGCTGCTGGCGTCCATCAGCGCCAGAATCAGGCGGCGGGTCTTGTCGAACAGGCGGTCGTTGTCCCGAGCCACGTCCATCAGTTGCGACAGGCGATGGCGCATCTCGATGTTGCGCTCGCGCAGGATCTTCATCTGTCGTTCCACCAGCGACACGGTATCGCCGCGCTGGTGGGGAATGCGCAAGGCTGGAAGCAGCTCGTCGTGGTCGACGAAGAAGTCCGGATGGGCCTCCAGGTACGCAGCGACGGCGGCTGCGTCCAGGTCGGCAGAAGGTGCTGAGTCGGGCTTTGCGGCGGGAGCCTGGGGCTGATCAGTCATGGGTTTCGCTCACTTAAAGACGCACCTGTCCTTCATATACGCGTACTGCCGGGCCGGTCATCATCACCGGTTGGCCTGGACCTGCCCATTCGATGGACAGGCGCCCGCCTGGCAGGTCGATCAATAGTGGCGAATCCATCCACCCCTGGCTGATCGCGGCCACTGCAGCTGCGCAGGCCCCGGTGCCGCAGGCCTGGGTTTCCCCGGCACCGCGTTCCCAGACCCGCAATTGCGCGCGCTGGCGGTCCAGCACCTGGAGAAAGCCGACATTGACCCGCGCCGGGAAGCGCGGGTGATGCTCGATCTTCGGCCCCAGCTCGTGCACCGGCGCGCTGTTGATGTCATCCACCCGCAGTACGGCGTGGGGGTTGCCCATGGACACGGCGGCCAGCTCGACCTGGACGCCATCGACGTCCAGCCTATAGCTGTTGGCCTGGGCCGGGGCCTGGAACGGGATATCCGCCGGCACCAGGCGTGGCGCCCCCATGTTGACGCTGATCTGACCGTCGTTGCGCACGTCCAGTTCGATCACGCCGCTCTTGGTTTCGACGCGGATCTGGCGCTTGGTGGTCAGGCGCTTGTCCAGCACGAAGCGCGCGAAGCAGCGGGCACCGTTGCCGCACTGTTCCACTTCGGAGCCATCGGAGTTGAAGATCCGATAGCGGAAATCCACGTCCGGGTTGCTCGGGGCCTCGACGATCAGCAACTGATCGAAGCCGATCCCGGTGTTGCGATCACCCCATTGTTTGGCGTGCTTGGGCAGAATATGCGCGTGCTGGCTGACCAGGTCGAGAACCATGAAGTCATTGCCCAGGCCGTGCATCTTGGTAAAACGCAGCAGCATGGTCTTACTCCGGCAGCAGGCTTTCGCCAGCGAATAACTCGGCTACCGTCTCGCGGCGACGCACTTCAACAGCCTGGTCGCCATCGACCAGCACTTCGGCGGCACGGCCGCGGGTGTTGTAGTTCGAGCTCATGACGAAACCATAGGCGCCAGCGGAATGCACCGCCAGCAGGTCGCCCTCGGCCAGGGCCAGGGCGCGTTCCTTGGCGAGGAAGTCGCCGGTTTCACAGATCGGGCCGACGATGTCGTAGGTACGGGGTTCGGCCTCTCGCGGCTGTACGGCGCTGACGTCCATCCAGGCCTGGTACAGCGCCGGGCGGATCAGGTCGTTCATGGCGCCGTCGACGATGGCGAAATCCTTGTGTTCGGTGTGCTTGAGGTACTCGACCCGGGTCAGCAGCACGCCGGCGTTGGCGACAATGAAGCGGCCCGGTTCGAACACCAGGGCCAGGTCGCGGCCATCCAGGCGTTCACGCACGGCTTTGACGTAGTCGGCGGCCAGCGGCGGCTCTTCGTCGCGATAGCGCACGCCCAGGCCGCCACCCAGATCGATGTGGCGCAGGTAGATGCCGCATTCACCGAGGCGGTCCACCAGCTCCAGCAACCGGTCGAGGGCGTCGATGAAAGGCTCCAGGGTGGTCAGTTGCGAGCCGATATGGCAGTCGACCCCGACGATTTCCAGGTTCGGCAACTGCGCGGCGCGGATGTACACATCCTCGGCCGTGGCAATGTCGATGCCGAACTTGTTTTCCTTGAGTCCGGTGGAGATGTAGGGGTGGGTGCCAGCGTCGACGTCGGGGTTGACCCGCAGCGAGATCGGCGCGCGAACTCCCAGCTCGGCGGCCACCTGTTGCAGGCGCTCCAGCTCTTCGGCGGACTCGACGTTGAAGCAGTGGACGCCCACTTCCAGGGCGCGACGCATGTCGTCACGGGTCTTGCCGACACCGGAAAAGACGATCTTGTCGGCCTGGCCGCCGGCGGCCAGGACCCGCTCCAGCTCGCCACGGGAGACGATGTCGAAACCGGCGCCCAAGCGGGCCAGGACATTCAGCACACCCAGGTTGGAGTTGGCCTTTACCGCGAAGCAGACCAGGTGCGGCATGCCGGCAAGCGCCTCGGCATAGGCCAGGTACTGGGCCTCGATATGCGCTCGGGAATAGACGTAGGTCGGCGTGCCGAAACGCTCGGCAATGGCGGACAGGGCTACGCCTTCCGCGAACAGCTCACCGTCGCGGTAGTTGAAAGCGTCCATGGTGAGCCCTTAGTAGGTGTCGTGCTTGTGCGACTGCGACTTGGCCTGCTCTTCAGGGGATTTGCTGTCATCAGGCAGATACAGCGGGCCTTTCTGGCCACAGGCAGTAACAAGGCAGGCAACCGCGACGAGCGCAGCAAGGGAAGAGATCAGGCGCTTCATGGCGAAATCCTTGAGAATGCGTAAATTGCGCCCGAGTATACCGGCCACCCGGCAGCTTGCCTATGCAGCGTAACTCCCGTCCAGCGGGCCTTTGCCAGGCCCGGTTCAGGGGCTTTGGATGGCTTGCGGCGCAATGGGCATCGCATTTGTCCACCTGTTCGGTATCCTTTGCATTCGCCGGGGAGCGCCCGTATCTTGCGGCGCTTGAGCGTGAGTAGACACTATCCGAGGTTCCCGCAATGAGTTTGACCGAAGCCCGTTTTCATGACCTGGTGGACGCTACCCAGCAGACGCTGGAGGATATTTTCGAAGAGAGCGACCTGGACATCGACCTGGAAAACTCGGCCGGTGTGCTCACCGTCAAGTTCGACAACGGCAGCCAGGTGATCTTCAGTCGCCAGGAGCCTCTGCGCCAACTGTGGCTGGCGGCCCGATCCGGTGGTTTCCACTTCGACTACGACGAGGAAAGCGAGCGCTGGATGTGCGACAAGAGCGAGGAGCAGTTGGGCGAGATGCTGGAACGCATCGTCTTCGAACAGGCAGACATCAAGCTTGAGTTCGAAGGGCTCTGAGGTCGTGACCGAGCCCGCTGCGGTGCGCCCGCCCAAGCCCCTCTACAGCAACGTCAGTCCGGCGGTGAGTTCGCCGTGCATCAGCCTGTGCCGTCTCGATGAGCAGAAGGTCTGCCGCGGCTGCTTTCGTCATGTGGAGGACATTCGCGAGTGGCGTTCGGCCGATGATCAGCGCCGGCGAGTGATCTGCGCCCAGGCGTTGCTGCGCAAGCAGAGCGTGGCCGCGGAGGGACTTTAGGTTCGTACTCGTACGGTTTGTTTATTCAGTGTGCTGTGATAGTGTCCGGCTTCGCCTCGCTACATCGAGGCCGGTGAGAACCCCGTCTTATTTGGCGGGGTTTTGCTTTTTTGTGCAGAAAAAATAGGAGTCAGCCAGGATCATGAGTACTGCACCATCCATCATCCTTACCCGCCTTGACGTGCAACGTCTTGAGCGCCTGATCGACAGCCTGGACGACTCGCTGCCAGGCGTCATTGCACTGCAGACCGAGTTGGATCGTGCCGAAACGCTGGTGGGTCACGATGAAGTTCCGGCCGGTGTCGTCACCATGAATTCGCGTGTGCATTGCCGTGAAGAAAGCAGCGGCAAGGACTATCACCTGACTCTGGTCTATCCACAGGACGCCAACGCCGACGAGGGCAAGATTTCGATCCTCGCGCCAGTGGGCAGTGCCTTGCTGGGCCTGCAGGTCGGTCAATACATCGACTGGCCGGCTCCGGGCGGCAAGACCCTGAAGCTGACGCTGCTGGAAGTGGAATACCAGCCGGAAGCCGCCGGCGACTACCACCTCTGATAGCGGCTAGACCTGCTCGAGCGCGTCATTCAGCGCGCGCTCCAGGCTGGCCTTGTAACGCAGGTAGAGAATGCTCGGACTTTGTCCATCACCGAGCAGGCCGGACAGGTCCAGGTCGGTGATGTAGCAGCGATAGCGCTGCGGTTCGCGGCGTTGGGCGACGATGTCCTGGGCCACTGCGGCAAACAGCTGATCGCCATATTCCAGCTCGGAAAACTCCCGTTGATTGCAGTACAGCGAGACTTGCACCTGACCCGGTGCGGCCTTGCCGATGATCGCCTGCACGTCATAAAAGGCCTTGTCGACCGGCGTCGGCGGTGCCGGCCGCGGCTCTATCCGGCGTGCCCGGCCGCTGCCCGAAGGCAATACCTGAAAGTAGAGTGTGTCCAAAGGTTTCTCGCCCGGGTTGCTGCTTATCGGCAACAGCGCATCGCGACGGTAGAGAATCGACTGCAGGAAACGCTGCAATGGCACCAGCAGGCTTTGCTCGTCGTGATAGGGCAAGGTCTGCTGCCACAGGGCATTGTGCTCATCGAGCAGGTACAGCTCGGCCTGCTCGTCGATGATCCGGTAGAACACCTGGATGCAGTCCGGCCGGCCCATGGGCAGGATCAGCGCCAGGTCGTGATCCTCCAGGGCCATGGGGTCCAGGTGCAGGGGGCTGTAGCTGGCCTGCTCCTGGCCCAGGTACTCCAGCAGTGCGGCGGGATGGGCCATGGCCTTGTGCCGGACCTGGCCGGCCACCAGCTCCAGGACGTGATAGTGCTGCTGCACCTGGATCAGGTAGCGGTAGTTGAGCTGGCTGAGCAACAAGTGCTGCGCCGTTTCGATCAGCTCCTCCACTCGCCGGGCGATGAATTGCGCGCGGTTGTGGCAGAAGCAGCGGACTCTTAGGCGTGGCTGGGGCCCGGCAGGCAGGCTGTTCAGGTAATCGCGCAGGCAATCGAGCAGCGCATGCTCGGCGTCGTAGCGCTCGACCATGACCTCGTTCCAGCTATTGAGGGTGACCTGATCCAGGGTCAGCACCAGATTTTCCCGGACCCCGGCGTAGCTCAGGGAGTCGGTGCGTTCGGTGGTCATGAGGATGTTCAGGTCGCGGTGATGCTTGAGGGGGTCGACGCCGACGTTCACCAGGATCAAGACCTCGCTGGGGACGCTGGCGTGCAGTAGCTGGTCTTCGTCCACCGTGGCCAGTGGCAGGGCCACGGTCTGCTGCAGGCTGCCCAGCAGGTTGAACAGCTCGAACTCGCTCAGGTCGCTGCTGCCAGGGTGCAGGGCCAGGCGCGTACTGCTGTCGATCACCCCGTTGCGATGGCACCAGGTGAGCAGTTCCAGCAGTTGCCGGCTGCGCTTGATCGGGGCGAAATGCTCCGATTCCAGGGCGGTCAGGTTGCCGTTGTACAGGCCCCAGTAGGTCTGCCCCGGTTCTTTCTTGTTCGGCGACTGCACCAGGGTCAGGGTGTCTTCCGCCAGGTCCGGAGCGATGCCGGGGTTGATGAACTCGATCTTCCCGGCCTTGCGTTCGAAGGCGGCGTACAGGCGCCGGCCCAGCACGTTCAAGTCGCGCTTGTTGATCAGGCTGGCGGCTTGCTCGGTACGGGCGAACTGGGTCAGGAAGCGATAGCTGTAGTTGAGTTCGTTGACCAGGGCCCGGCGCTCGCTGCTGACCTGGCGCACTTTCCATTGGCTGCGGCTGTCCAGCAGGGCCAGCTGGCGCTGATCCCAGCCCCACTCGCTGGCCAGGCGCTCCAGCAGCGAGCGCTGCCAGCTCGGGCTGCGGGCGCCATTGCCTTGGGTGAGCTTGCGATTGACCTTGAGGTACAGGCTGCGCCGTACCAGCTCCAGTCGTTCCGGTTCTCCGCGGGCCTTGAGGTACTCCTCGATGCACCGGTAGACCACGACATAGGGGTCGAGCTCGTCCAGATCCAGGCGGTTGGCGAACACCGCCTGCTTGAAGCGCAGGCTCAGGCACTGGACCTTGGGGTGCTCGCTGGCATAGACCTCGATCAGCAACAGCTTGAGTACCGATTTGTAGGGGGACTCGATGCCCTTGAACAGCTGCCAGAGCCCGGCCCCGATGAACTCGCCGGGCGGAATGCGCGCCATGTGGCCCAGGTCCAGATGCTCCTCGGCGGGTACGAAGCGCTTGGAGAGCAGGGTATGGATATAGCGCTCGTAGCGGGGCTCCTCGTACACCGGCACCAGCCACCACAGCGGCGTGCGTCCGGCCAGCCAGATGGCGGTGCGGTAGAACTCGTCCAGTAGCAGGTAATGCTGGGTGGTGCCGCAATCATCCGAACTGAGCTGGGTGTCGCGTTCGCCGCGGACAAAGCGGCTGGCATCGATCAGGAAGAAATGAGCTTCGGCGCCCTGGCTGGCGGCCCAGGCTTCCAGTAGCTGGCATTTCTTCTGCAGTTCGGCCAGCTCGGTTTCGCTCAAATCTGCAGCGTGGCAAACCCAGACATCCATGTCGCTCTGGTCGGCCTGGGCCAGGGTGCCCAGGCTGCCCATGAGAAACAGCCCGTGAATCGGCCGCGGCGGGTTGCCATGGCGCGGCTTGTAGGAAAAGGATCGGGTCAGGCGCTGGGCTTCGGCCAGGGCCTGGGGATCGGGTTCATAGTTGGACAGCCCCGCCGGGGTAGCGCCGGAGACATAGCCGGGCAGCAGCGGGTGATTGACGTGAAAGAACAGCGGCAGCAGGTTGAGGACCAGTTGCTGGCGTGCCGACAAACCCTCCATTGCCCGAGCCAGGCGCCCTTGATTGACCTTAAGAAAGCGCGTGCGCAATTGGCTGAGAACCTTGCGATCGATTCCTTCATCCAGAACAGGGCGGATTTCATGGGTATGGGGCATTTCAAGCGGAGCTCGAAGGTGACGGGGTTCGAAACGGCAGCAGTTTAGCGTCAGACAAGGCCGAGTCTTTAGCTCAATTTATTTTTTGACGCCAGATTTCTAGCGTATTGGCGGGAGGGTGCCTACGGAATCCGACAGACGGGAACCCCGCAGGCCGAGGAGCGATGTTCAGGCGGTTTCTTTGACGCTCAGGATGGTCAGCAGACCTTGGGCGTGTTCGGCGGCGTCGCGGCCAAGACTGGTCAGGTAGCCTCCATCGGCTTGGGTAATCAGTTCTTTGTCAAACAGGCGTTGGGCAGCGGCAATGGCGGAAGGGGCAGCGGTCTGATGGATTTTCAGGCCTTCCTGGGAGTTGTCCAGATTGAAGAGTGCAAGGATTTCCAGTTCGGCAACCAACTCAGGGGTATACGACATAAGGACTCCAGACTTTCTAGGAATGAGAGGTCAGCGTTCTTAAGGTGACCGCAGAACGGCGGCGTGTCCAGCGTTCGCTGAGGACTTTTGTACCTGGGGATGGCGGCGTTTGGCCGCAGGGAGTTTGCAGTGTAGTCAGGGCGGGAGCGTGCTGCAGGAGCGCTGCCCTGGGCAGCGCTCCGGTGCTGCGGGCTTAGGACTTCTCGGGAGGCAGTTGCGGCAGGGCGCGCAAGGCGGCTTCGTACCATTGGGTATCGAAAGCGCGGTCTTCCTCGAGAATCGCATCGATCTCGATGGCCAGGACGTGAGCCATCAGATTGAGGATTTCTTCCCGTTCGTAACCCACCAGGGTCAGTTTGTTGAACGTGGCTTTGGCCGCCGGCGGGTTGTCACTTTCGATCTGGTTTTCGATGGCTTCGATCAGGGTGTTTTCGGCGAACTCTTCTTCGTCGGTGTCGATATCGGTTGGCTCGCTCATGGCAGGCTCCTCAAGGAAAGGTCGCCAGTTTACTCGTATTCAGGGCGGTGATGCTGCTGGCCGGAATTGCATTGGGCTTCTATAAAAAATGCTGCCAACCCCTGCACGGCCTGGAGGCTATGTGATGCTCAAGCTTTACGGTTTCTCTGTCAGTAACTACTACAACATGGTCAAGCTGGCGTTGCTGGAGAAAGGCCTGCCTTTCGAAGAGGTGGTTTTTTCTGGTGGTCAAAGTCCGGAGGCATTGGCCATCAGTCCACGGGGCAAGGTGCCGGTGCTTGAGGTCGAGCAGGGGTACCTGAACGAAACCAGCGTGATTCTCGAGTACCTGGAGCACACCCAGCCAGGTCGGGCGTTGTTGCCCAGCGATCCATTCCAGCGTGCCCAGGTACTGGCGCTGGCCAGGGAGATCGAACTTTACATCGAGCTGCCGGCGCGGGCCTGCTATCCCGAGGCGTTCTTCGGTCTGTCGGTGGCCCCGGCGATCCAGGAAAAGTCCAAGGCTGAGTTGCTGCTAGGGTTTGCCTCCCTGGCGCGGCATGGCAAATTTGCACCCTATGTGGCCGGCGACAGCCTGAGTGTGGCGGATCTGTATTTCCTCTACAGCGTGACCCTGGCCCGGGCGGTCGGGCACAAGCTGTTCGGGGTGGACTTTCTGGAGGGCATGCCCGCGGCAAAAGCCTTGCTGGAGCGCCTGGAGCAGTTGCCCAATGCCCAGCGAGTAGCGGCGGATAGAGAAGCGGCGATGCCGCAGTTCCTGGCGATGGTGGCGGCGAGGAAGTAGCGCGGTCACGGGTACACGGGTGACGGGTCAGCCTGCTGGTGCAGCAGGCTGACCTGCGACGGCCTAGCGGCTGGCCAGCAAGGCCTGGCCGCGAACCACGGCAGCCCGGACCTGGGCCGGTGCGGTGCCGCCGATGTGGTTACGGGCATTCACCGAACCTTCCAGGGTCAGCACGGCGAACACGTCCTGCTCGATCTGGTCGCTGAACTGGCGCAGTTCTTCCAGGCTCATTTCTGCCAGGTCCTTGCCGGTTTCCACGCCGTACTTCACCGCGTGGCCGACGATTTCGTGGCAATCGCGAAACGGCAGGCCGCGGCGCACCAGGTAATCCGCCAGGTCGGTGGCGGTGGAGAAGCCGCGCAGCGCCGCTTCACGCATGATGGCGTGCTTGGGCTTGATCGCCGGGATCATGTCGGCGAAGGCCCGCAGCGAGTCGCGCAGGGTGTCGGCGGCGTCGAACAGCGGTTCCTTGTCTTCCTGATTGTCCTTGTTGTAGGCCAGGGGCTGGCCCTTCATCAGGGTCAGCAGGCCCATCAGCGCGCCGAATACCCGGCCGCTCTTGCCCCGCACCAGCTCCGGCACGTCGGGGTTTTTCTTTTGCGGCATGATCGAGCTGCCGGTGCAGAAGCGGTCCGGCAGGTCGATGAACTGGAATTGCGCGCTGGTCCACAGCACCAGCTCTTCGGAGAAGCGCGACAGGTGCATCATCGCCACGCTGGCGGCGGCGCAGAATTCGATGGCGAAGTCACGGTCCGAAACGCTGTCCAGGGAGTTGCCGCCCACGGCTTCGAAGCCCAGCAGCTGGCAGGTCAGCTCGCGATCGATCGGGTAGGTGGTGCCGGCCAGCGCGGCGCTGCCCAGGGGCATGCGGTTGGTGCGCTTGCGGCAGTCCACCAGGCGCTCGTAGTCACGGCTGAGCATTTCGAACCAGGCCAGCATGTGGTGGCCGAAGGTCACGGGCTGGGCGGTCTGCAGGTGGGTGAAGCCCGGCATGATGCTTTCGGCTTCGCGCTCGGCCAGCTCCAGCAGGCCTTTTTGCAGGCGGGTGATCTCGGCCAGGATCAGGTCGATCTCGTCCCGCAGCCACAGGCGGATGTCGGTGGCCACCTGATCGTTGCGGCTGCGGCCGGTGTGCAGCTTCTTGCCGGTGATGCCGATGCGGTCGGTCAGGCGCGCCTCGATGTTCATGTGCACGTCTTCAAGATCCACGCGCCAGTCGAAGCTGCCGGCCTCGATCTCGCCCTGGATGGTCTTCAGGCCGTCGATGATGCTGTCGCGTTCGGCGTCGGTGAGCACGCCGACCTTGGCCAGCATCGTGGCGTGGGCGATCGAACCCATGATGTCGTGGCGATACAGGCGCTGGTCGAAAGTGACAGAGGCGGTGAAGCGGGCGACGAAGGCGTCGACGGGTTCACTGAAGCGGCCGCCCCAGGACTGATTGGTCTTGTCAGTGCTCATGAATTCGCTCGTGATCTGCTGAAGGAAGATGGCGTAAAAAACAGGCGCCGATGATAACAGGGTTGCCTCGGCTGTCGCTGGCACTGGTCGGCAGCTTTTTTCTTCGGGCCGCCTGTGCATGGCTTGTCGCCGGCCATGAGGGCGCAGAGACTGGCATCGGAACAATCCGCGGTGCATCAGGGGGAGGGGGCCTTGAGTGCGGAAGGTGATATCGATCAAACGATATTTGTCGATTGAGCAATATCGTCTTGGCAACCGTCTACAGTTGGACAAGAGGACCGGCACAATTGCGTAACACCCCCTCGCGTGTTCGCAGTGGGTCTGTCCATCGAGTTCACACCGCGCAGGTCCTGGCAATCCGCCCATGAAACGAGGCGGGTGCGGCCAGAGTGGACGCCGACCACAGTAACGAGGGGGGCTTTGTGTTGAATACCAGCGTTCCCTGCGGCACCGTCGCGCAGCCACCGACCTTGGGCGGTATCGGGCAGGTACGGGTAAATATTGGTGCCCGACTTGCGGCACTTTTTGGCCTTCGCACTAGTCTTAGCGTGGATCGCGGTGACGGACGTCACTCCACCTGTCTACGCTATCCATGTGCGAGACTCACGCAGGAATCCAGCGCAATATGAATGTCCTGATCGTTGATGACGAACCCCTAGCCCGCGAGCGCCTGAGCCGGATGGTCAGTGAGCTCGAGGGATACAGTGTCCTGGAGCCCAGCGCCACCAACGGCGAAGAGGCATTGAGCCTGATCGACAGCCTGAAGCCGGATATCGTCTTGCTCGATGTGCGCATGCCGGGTCTGGATGGTCTGCAGGTTGCCGGCAAATTGTGCGAGCGCGAGACGCCTCCGGCGCTGGTGTTTTGTGCGGCTCCGGATGAATTCGCCCTTGAGGCCTTCAATGCCAGTGGCGTCTGCCACCTGGTCAAGCCCGTACGCCCCGAGCTGTTGCTCGAAGCCTTGAAAGCCGCCGAGAAACCCAACCGTGTGCAACTGGCGGCCCTGACGCGGCCGGCGGCGGAAAGCGGCAACGGGCCGCGTAGCCACATCAGCGCGCGAACCCGTAAAGGCATCGAACTGATTCCCCTGGCTCAGGTGGTTTACTTCATTGCCGACCACAAGTACGTGACCTTGCGTCACGAAAGCGGCGAAGTGCTTCTGGACGAACCCCTGAAGGCCCTGGAAGACGAATTCGGTGATCGCTTTGTGCGTATTCATCGCAATGCACTGGTGGCCCGCGAGCGAATCGAGCGCTTGCAACGCACGCCGCTGGGGCATTTCCAGCTGTACCTCAAGGGCCTCAATGGCGATGCCCTGATCGTCAGTCGGCGCCACGTTGCGGGCGTGCGCAAGATGATGCAACAGCTCTAGCGCGCTCGTTTGCTCGCATACCAAGGCAGGCCCGGCGTCGGCGGGACGCTGCGTTTCTGATACAAGTCAAAGCTGCTTTGGCTGAGCTGTTATTATCTGCCGTATCTATTCAGTACGGATTGATCCATGTCCTCTCGCGAAATCCGCATCGCTACCCGCAAAAGTGCTCTGGCCTTGTGGCAGGCCGAATACGTCAAAGCCCGTCTGCAAGAGGCCCATCCGGGCCTTGTGGTGACCCTGGTGCCCATGGTCAGCCGTGGCGACAAACTGCTGGACTCGCCCCTGTCGAAAATCGGCGGCAAGGGGCTGTTCGTCAAGGAGCTGGAAACCGCGCTGCTGGAAAACCAGGCCGACATCGCCGTGCATTCGATGAAAGACGTGCCCATGGACTTCCCCGAAGGCCTGGGCCTGTTCTGCATCTGCGAGCGCGAAGACCCGCGCGACGCCTTTGTCTCCAATACCTATCCAAGCCTCGAACAGTTGCCGCAAGGCAGCGTCGTGGGCACTTCCAGCCTGCGCCGCCAGGCCCAGTTGCTGACTCGTCGTCCCGACCTGCAGATCCGTTTTCTGCGGGGCAACGTCAATACCCGGCTGGCCAAGCTGGATGCCGGCGAGTACGACGCCATCATCCTGGCAGCGGCCGGCCTGATCCGTCTGGGATTCGAAGATCGCATCAGCTCCTTCATCAGTGTCGACGACAGCCTGCCTGCCGGTGGCCAGGGCGCTGTCGGCATCGAATGTCGCAGTGCCGATACTGAAATCCACGCCTTGCTGGCCCCTTTGCATCACGCCGACACCGCCAGCCGGGTCACGGCCGAGCGGGCGCTGAACAAGCACCTCAACGGCGGCTGTCAGGTGCCGATCGCCTGTTACGCGGTGCTCGAAGGCGAACAGATCTGGCTGCGCGGCCTGGTGGGCGAGCCTAGCGGCGGCCTGCTGCTCAGCGCCGAAGCCCGTGGCCCTAGAACCTCTGCCAGCGAGCTGGGGGTGCAAGTGGCGGATGCCCTGCTGGCACAGGGTGCCGATGACATCCTGCGCGCGGTCTATGGCGAGGCGGAGCAAGAGTGACCGGCTGGCGCCTGCTGCTGACCCGGCCGAGCGAGGATTGCGCTGCACTGGCAGCGATCCTGGCCGAGGCCAAGGTGTTCAGTAGCAGCCTGCCGTTGCTCGAGATTCAGGCCTTGCCCGTCACTGACGCGCAACGCGCGACCCTGCTTGAACTGGATCGATACTGCGCGCTGATCGTGGTCAGCAAGCCGGCGGCCCATCTGGGTCTGAAACTGCTGCGCGCCTATTGGCCAGAGCCCCCATTCCAGAGCTGGTTTAGCGTGGGCGCCGGAACCGGGCAGATCCTCGCGGATGCCGGTTTGCAGGTGTTCTACCCACAAGCGGGGGATGACAGTGAAGCCTTGCTTGCGCTTCCCCAATTGCGCGAGGCTATCTGCCGGCCCGATCCCCGGGTGTTGATCGTGCGTGGCGAGGGCGGTCGGGAGCTGCTCTCTGAGCGTTTGCGCGACCTTGGTGCTAGTGTCGATTATCTGGAACTCTACCGCCGTTGCCTCCCGCATTACGCCGAGGATGCGCTGCTGCGCAAGATTGCGGGGGAACGCTTGAACGGGCTGGTGGTCAGCAGTGGGCAGGGTTTCAGCCATTTGCTGCAGCTGGCCGGAGCGGACTGGCCGCAGTTGGCGCAGATGCCGTTGTTTGTTCCAAGCCCCCGGGTCGCCGACATGGCGCGTGCCGCCGGGGCGGAAAAAGTTGTGGATTGTCGCGGCGCCAGTGCCGCGGCTTTGCTAACGGCGTTACGGGAGCAACCCGTGCCCGTTCTCTAACGCAAAGGATGGATACGTGAGCGAAACAGCCTTGCCTAAAGATGAAGTCCAGCCGGTGTCCGAAACACCTGCTGAGCCCACGACCCCAACCGTTGAGCGTCGTGGCAACGGGTTGGCAGTTCTGGCCCTGCTGCTGGGGGCGGCAGGCGTCGCCGTTGGCGGCTGGGGGGTATGGCAGGTGCGCCACCTGCAAGCCAACAAC
>Ga0194135_10000786_pt1 | contig 18537 bp, 14 predicted proteins | sample LitLau_LLRF_2013_FD_134024 | JGI IMG/M metagenome (GOLD analysis project Ga0194135, IMG submission 134024) | Freshwater sediment microbial communities in response to fracking from North America - Little Laurel Run_MetaG_LLRF_2013 (version 2) | ecosystem: Environmental > Aquatic > Freshwater >...
CTCCTTGGCTTTGCTGGCTCACTTACTTCCGCTGGAGCCACTTTTTTACGCTATTTCCATCATAGTTGCTCCTTTTATTTTGTCTGAATTATTATAATACGTTGATTGTGATGAAGCGTGCTCACAACAACTTGATACAACACTGTTCACTTTCAAAGTTCAGTTGTACGTACGTGCTATGTGTGTACAATTGTGAATTGTTCTTCTGGTCTTGATGTTCCTCCAGCGGATAGATATATATATATACGGATAGTAAGGGTAGATATATATACATATGAGCTCTGTAGTAGTGTAGTATATTGAACTGTTTAGCGAAGCAACTGGTAACTGGTTTTCTACATTTCCTATGATGCAGTCTACGGTGATAAATATGCATTATGGGAACACACGAGATTGTTGGAGGATTTGGAATTGCTAGAATGTGTAACATGCATAATAATACATTACATAGATTAACACTTTTGAAACCGCATTTCAGACAGAAAGGGAATTTTTTCATATGTGTGGATTTGTGTGGAATCAAGGCTTGTTGTAAATTTTATTTCATTTACTTAAATGAAGCGTACTACATGGTTTAGTAAATCATGAAAAAACCATTTGGTTTAGTACCTGATATTTTTTTGATATCAAACTTGGATTTATTTTACCAAATCTTTCATTAAGATCTGCTGGTGTTTTAAGGCGTGAAAATTTTTACACATAATGACTCCCTTGTGGCTACTTGTTTTACCCATGAAATTGCACCATTCGTCATTTACCTGCGTGTAGAACATTCATTTATTCGTAAGGATGGTATACCACACTAACTATTTTGTAGTTTTTTTGTTTCTCAATTGGGGGAAGACGGATACACAAGGAATTATTAGTTGTCAATGATATCTACTAATCTGGCTGTATAAAATGTGGGATTGTTTTCAACTATTTTGCGTTACATGAAAGAAAGAATAGTTAATCGATGGTGGAAGTTGGCATTTTGAAAGCAACGCTATAAATCATCCATGTCGCGTACACATCTATAAGTTATCCGTAAACACTAAACACATTTTCGGTCAGAATTGTGCGATGCAACAGCACAAGTAACATGTCGTGACGAAGTGGTAAGTTTTGAATCGTGAATTTTTGTTCACATTTTGCAAATTTGTGACTTGTGAAGGCTGCGTGAGTTCCGAGGAAAGATGATAGCGTTGATAAGACCCGACAAAAATGCTCTCTTCTTAAATTCCACAAAATAATAATAGTAGTGGTAATCATAATAAGCCGTAATCTAGAGTAATTGTTTTCGTCTAGTCTTTTTCTACAGTAGTGTAGACTTTTACGATAGTCCCATGTATGCAACATAATACATGTAGAGTCGATTAGATCGGTAGTGAAAAAGTTTAAGAAAATATCCTTCGTTTTGTCAAAAGATCATTTTCATACCAGCGGGATGTTGCATGAAAAAGCCGTGTAAAAACCATTTATGTTTAAAATCTGCGATAGAGAAAGAGATTTTTTATTTTTAAAAATGTTCGTGTCTCAAAATTGTAATATCCATGATTCCTGCGCAGTGTTACAACAACTGAGATGCGTTTCGCTCTTCCTACACCGTACAAAGTTGTTGTGTATTGTATAGTATACATCATCAGCGAAATGCCCTAAACAAAAGACAGCATGAAACGTCATTAGAAGTAATGATCATGAAGAAACGGTACGTTCATATAAAACCATCCAAAGTCTGTTTAAATTTGAATGACACAGTGCAGTATTCACGTTAAAGTCATACTGATGATGATGATGATGCTTGTCAGTTCGGCAGTAGTTTAGTAACACACAAAAACTTTAACAAATATGTAAATAATTGGGAGGCATTTCACAAATCAAAGGAGTTGACACAGGATCAGATTCTTATCTAACACATATCTGTCTGTTGTCAACAGAATTTGTGCACAAGAGTTAGGAAGTTGGGATTGGTTTAGGATTCATTTTATATGCTGACAGTGTTTCGCTTTTCTATCGATACAAAGCAGAATGAATTAAGAACGTATACACATAGAGTGCGATGATAGCACACCAGACCGATTGATTCCACCTTTTCAAACATTTGGTTTCTGATAAGTGAATTAAATGATGATGAGAAGCGTCCTTGTTCATGATGTGGTTTAGAAAGGAAGCAGAAGAGTGCACAATAGCCGAGCCATGTAAGACAAGCTGCGAGCTAAGAAATCAATATCAATGATTATTATGAGACTTACCTGGTAAGTTTGCATGAGTTGAGAAGCTTAGCTTCAAAACTCCATGCGGCTCCTGTGGCTAATTGCATGAAATAATGATGAATGTGAATGTGTAATATGTACACAGTACCACACGTTAGCAACATCGGATTAGACGGGTGGCTTTGATAGTACTCTCCATTGTGGTGATAGTGAAGAACTTCTGTTGTCCTAAAGAGGATGAAGCCTGGCAGTCTAATTACTACTGCTGTATTACATGAAGGTAGATTAAGATAAAAGGATATATGCATTCACTCTCCGTCGAAATATGCATGTGGAAAGGATACTGTGTAGTTTAATGTGTATAAGTGGGCATGTGAGTGTGAGAACTATTTACTGAATTGTTCATTTAATTTTAATTCAGTTGCATATCGTTCTTTACTTTGATGATGATTATAACACAGTTGACTGAATACTTTTCCTTCGGGATTTCTTCTTCAAGATGCCTTGATTATTACCTTCGCATGTCTGCGTATAGTACTTCGGATTCGTGGCACTCATGTCTGTAGTTTAACTAGCTTCAAAATCTACCACATTGGGTTCTGGGTGTATATATACTGACAGCAGGTGTGCTGAGCGAACAATTATCGAATGATGAAGTAAATAAAATACCATCAAAGCAAAGGTATACATGAAACATCAATTATAATTGCCATTAATTGCATTGAGTTTTCCTTAATTTAGAAATGAATAGGGTACAGAATAAAAATTCATATAATCCTGATACAGATACTATCATGAAGTATTATGTACTACAATGATTAATTGTAAAAAACACTGATGATTGTGGTTGTTCCGTTTGTGGTATTTGAGATTTGAGGAAACACATGATATGTGTACCACTACGTGTGACTGAGAGAGAGATAGAGATGAGCCTTCTTCTTCTGAATATATATTTATTTGTTCGACATAGTAATGCAGGAATGAAAGGTTGTCTTTTGTGTTAAATCTAAAAGTGATATGCTAATGATTCATACAGTACAACTCCAACAGTAAATATCTAGCAATATAGAAGTAATCGTGAGTTAGGTAAATATTATATATATGTAGTAGTAGTAGTAGTATAGTTTGTAGAGTAGCGCAGCATTTATTGCTAGACAGAACTATATACACTATTAAAATACACTTCTACAGAAGATAAATTTGGTAGTCATCATCATCCATGGAGTGAGTGAGCACGAGGACAAATGATTTTTAACTTAGTTAACATCCATAACCTCAACTGAACGAGTGAGTACCTTATTCAACAATTTGCCAAGTGTAAACTCAGCAGCAACATTTCAAACTTTAGTTTAGAGTCAGACATAGATCTATAGAAGAATATTATTGTAATAGGACGACGGGTCGACATTCATCGCTTCGTCGATAGATACTACTTACAAAGACTTACTACAAATGTGCAACATGCGATCGTACCATCGAATTCTTTCTAAAATGACGATGATGAGACGACGATGATTCATATGTATCTAATCAATTGGGGCTGATGCACCCAGGCACATACATACTTAAATTGTAGTTGAAAACTGACTTTCCAACCAACTTATGAGAGTATTTGCGAACAACTGCAACTTCAAGGATTGACAGTTACTCTCTTCTACACACAACATACACACATATTAAACTGATAAACACTGAAAGACAGATAGACATTATTATTACGCTGCACACACGCGAATATTACAAATCTACCTAAACTGTCGTAAACACCAAATCGAATAAACACACACACACATGGCTACAGTATTAGTAGTAGGCAAACCACCAAGAGTAGTACATTTATATAAGAACATCTTCACAGAGCCCATTCTAATGCTAATCTGGCGATTTGTGCCGAAGATGTTGAAATTGAAACTATTTCCTCGGGGTTGTGTAAACAGAGGAATAGTGTTAGATATCAAGGAATTTATTTCTGGGCATGCAACAAACTATGAATGGAATGATCGTCTCAGATTGCAATAGAATGTGCAGCATATTATCATTTGCATTCAGTGATGAAGAAGCAGGACCAGCTACGAAAACTACACACACCACCGCAGTGTATATATAAATACAACGTCTGAGGTTCAAAATGTATATATGGCTTACTTTCGACGTACGATGATAAACTTTGTATAAAACAAGTTATCTTTGTGGAGTTATTATTTGTCCGCAGAGTACTACTTGCATTTGTGCATATTTTGTATTGTTCACTCTGTTCATCGTGTACACTTTGATATCTCCGCGTGCAGTATTCCCATGATGCACTGTACCACTGTACGTACGTATACGGACTGAATCTGAATTCAATTTCACCGATCTTTTGAATATTGTTGTGTGTTTTCAGACTTTGGAGGAAGTGTGGACAGGTCCTTATGGAATGGAACGCTTGTTCATCTCATCTCACTATTAATTGAAGACTATTATCTAGACTAATAAGTTAAAATAGTGGCGAAGTACGTAAGCTTATTAAGGAAAATTCCTCGCCGTCTACGGTCTCCCTAATGGGACGAAGAAAAGCTGCTCCACCCTCAGAACCGGCTCAAACCGGTAAAGTACCTTATCAAACATTTTCTTTAAAATCTCCCCGTTAAAATTTTGACGCATTGTGGAAGACCCGGAGAGAGATTCTTTTTCCCCTGCTTTTAATACTTTCTCTTGGCAAAATCTATTCTAGCTCGAGATGAAGTAGAAGGAGGAAGGAGAGGGAGGAATGGGCGAGGGGGAGTAACCAAAACTCCCCTTCCGCCACCCCCGTCAACTCGACGAGGCGGTGGTGGTCGACCTAAGAAACAAAGTCCTGCAGCATCTCCTCCCCCCCAACCAATTTCAAAGCCACCACCACATTCTACTTCCGGAGATGATTCACTAACAAAAAGTTCCTCAGAAGAAAAACACGAACAAAATGGAATTTCTGCAAGTAATAAAACCACCGAGCAACATGACATTAAGGACCAGCAGCAGGTAATTTAAGATCTCGCACTAATTTTAGACTAATTAAGTAACGCACAGATCACTTCTTTATTCCTCACACACACATTTTATGATCTCTCTAATATATAGCTTACACTCTCACTGCACTACGATTGCATGATATGTGAAGAGAGACACGTCTCATCTGTCTTTTATGCTTATCATGCATCTCTTCCCCAATTTAGTGAGTGTAAAGTTGTAAAGGCATTTGAGGAAGAAATGTGTGTAAAACTGATAAGGAAGAAGGAAAAAATAGTTTTCTCACTAATTGTACAGAAATAAGTATTTCTTACATACGCAAGCTTGACTCGTGTTACAGCATCTCTCTGTCATGAGCAGCATCTTCTCTCTCTCTAAAGTTCTTTTAAGCATTTGTTTCGAGATTTAATTCGACATTAAGTACGTGTAGTAACGACGAGGCGTTTGTACTTACCAATAAATAGCTATAATGATGAAGTGTTATCATTTCTGCTGGAGAGAGAGGAGACACATTTGGGTGATTATCGTCATCATATGAGGACGATAAGTTTTAGCTCCTCTGGGCTCAATGATGATCATCAGCATCTTCTTCACGTTGTTAAAATCAGTAGTCCGGGATCCCTGCTCATCATCTCATCATCATCGTCCTGATCAGTCAATGTGAGAGTGTGACAGAGAATTATTTTAACTTTTATAACTTATACGTAACCTGTGCTGTGCTCGAGTTATAGGACAAATCTGACTTTGGGAATTGATTTGGAGAATTTGGACACTCCAACAACCCATTATTATATTCATCATGGTACATTACTTAACCAAGAAATTGTACTTGTTATTTCAAATTGTTAAAACATGTTTGGGTTTAAAAAATTTAATTAGCGAGATAGAGAGGAAAATCTAAAAAACGACAGGTTTTAGAAAGACTCGAATTCATTGTGTCAAAGTTAACAAACGAACAAACAAACGAACATTCGAGTTTATATAGAGGTGTGCGTTTCTTTGCTCGCATTGAACTTGCACGCTGCACTGTAGATTTATTATGGAATATTTTTGCATGAATTTTCAACTATTCCATTCAATGCATTAAAAATGCAATGCTCAAGTTTTATTGCACGGAATTTTTACTTAATGAATGAGTCAATAAAAAGTGCACTGTGACAATGTGCAATGTGCAGTCAAGCAAATAATTAAGGCATACAAAGTGAGAGTAAATTACGTTTACTAGCGTTGTAGAGTGTAAATATGTCTGTGCAGCTTTTTGAAATACGGAAAGACCATGGTACACAGCTTTGAAAACTCTTACGTAATTAATACTGCACACTCACACACACACACGATCTAAGAAAGTAAAAATAGTAATTCATCAATTCATGTAACTCTATATTTCATTTTCAGATGAAGCAATCCGGTATTGGAAGTAAAGATGACGCTGGAGGAAATAATAATAACAAGAAAGTACTGGAGTCAAATTCTACGACGACAATCTGTGGAACGTCTGGTGGTAGTCAAAATTCCAATAGTTGTTCCGTAAGTTATTTTTATGTACAAGTTAAAATCAAATTTTGTCAAGTTAAAAGAGAGGATGTTCCCATTCAAAACTAATTGAATTTATCATGTGTTTGACGAGTGCAGGACGCAAATGGATCTCGTAGTGGAGAAATCAATTCCGCCTCGGTTGATTCGTTTAAACGACTGCCCAAGAAGAGGAAATTCGACTTATCGGATTTTGAGACTCCAGAACCACCAAAAGTTCCGAATGTGGGATCTGGGCCCACCACCCAATCTTGTCTCTCCTCAACAGAGCAAGAAGCATCTACTTCTGCAATCAACACTTCATCTTCTCCTTTTACAAATGCAAGTGGGATTATCATTAGTAACTTATCCTCTTCTTCATCTGCCTCTTCTTCTCCTGCTCCTCGTCCACCCTCTGCGTCACAAATTACCGGAGAACGAAGACCATCGTATGAGGTTCTTCAGTCTCACCACCAGCACAATCACAGCAATCATCTTTCCAGCATCAATAGAATAGAACAGATTCATTACGTACCGAGTACTTCTCCTGGTGCCCAACAACAACAAATAAGTCACACTCAACACAACAATTTCGTTGGAATAGTGGGATTAAACAAGGTCTCTAATATTCATGCTCCGGTCATCGTGACATCTTCGTCTCATTTACCTTTACAAAACTCAGTTTCCCAATCTCAACAGCAGCAGCAGCATCATGTTGTCCCACTCAGTATACCAGAGTCACAAGGATTGGCATCAAAGGCATTAATTAACCCTCAACTGGACACACACATTTCCTTGAGTGTTTTAAAATCGCCCGGTGGAGGTGGAGGCTCAGCGTATTCTTCCCCTTATGGAAGACCAACTGGTGGAAACCTACATTCTTCTTATTCGCCTCAACAACACCATCAACATACTCCACCACCCCCCACGTCAGTCTACTCTGGCGTATATCACCAGCAGACGCAGCAACAGCAGCTGCAGCAGCAACAATCCCATCATCACCATCACCAATTGGCACAATCATCCGAACAACCTATCGACCTAGGTTGTAGATCAAATCCGTCTAGTAGACCTCCCAGCCAAGGCTCCAGTATCGACAGAATCCACAGCGGCGGTCCTCCAGGAGTTAGTGGCTCCTCCGTAATTGAAGGACATTACAGTAATGCAATAACCCCCCAACACCAACAGCACCAGCACCAACAACACCAGCAGCAATCAATCACACCCAACATTGTAACTTACCGAAGTCGCTCACCATCTCCTTACAACAATAGTGTCACCAACAACAGCAGTAGTAGCAAAATGATAAGCAAGCATAATATTATTAATGATCCCGTCCAGTCGTTCAATATTCACCACGGTCCCCACAACGCTCCTGCCCTTCAGCAGCAGCAACAAAGACAAATGCTGTCTCATTCTCAGCAGCAACAGCTAAACAGCAGCAGCAGCAGCAGCAATAGTAATCATAATCACCAGTCTCAACAACAGCAACAATACTCGAGCTATAGGAATAACTTGCCACCACCAGCGAAGGTAATTATTATTATTATCATATAATAATTGATAAGTTCATAAGTAACGATCAATTGAATGATGAATGCTTTGATGTTTCTTCGCAGGTTTCTCCTTATGGAGGAAACAGTGGGAGTGTTGTTACTGGCTCATCAGAATCAGGTCTTAATTTAGTGGTCGATAGAGTCAAATCTCCCGTTGAGTATACTAATAGTAATTATCCTGGCCGGGTGAATTCTCTGTCGTCATCTTCGTCTGGAGCCTCTACTTCCTCGGCTTCTATTGTGGTACCTCCAGTTGTGACTCCGGCTGAGGCGAATTTCGCTAAAATTGCCCCCCTCTTGAGCCAAGGGATTATACATCATCATCAAGGAGGAATGCAGCAGCAACAGCAGCAGCAGCAACAATCAGGACATTCGGGACACAATACGACTATCGTGACAACCCAAAGTGGAGACAGGTTATTGATGACTGTCTCCCCTGGTCAGCAGCAGCATCATCAGAAAGACTTAGATCAGTATGATGTTTATGGACCGGGGAGTAAGAGAACTATTTTGCAGCCACAACCCGGACAATCTGTCATCACAGGGAATAATATGCATCACCAAGAAAGACAAACGCTTTTAGTTCAGCATCAGTCGCAGCCCCCACCACCACCGATGTCTCATCAGCATGATATGCACATTCGGGACAGAGAGAGAGAACAAATTACATATTCTACGCAACAAGGGTCTGGTCAAGGCAATGTTAGTAGAAATAGACCTGGGTCTGCAATGCAATCTGACATGAGTCCTCAGGGTAGAGCAGCAAACGAGTTGGTAGGGCATGGAGCTAATAAAGGAAACGGATGCGTCGTCGTAATGGGAAGACCTGAAGAGGTCCAACAAGCTGGCAGCAACAATACTCTTCCTGTCACTATGTATGCTCCAAAATATGGCTTTCAAACGATATTACAAGTGAGTGATTCAAATTATCCACATTCACCGTGAATCAGGCTGAGCTCAGCATTGTTTAATATCTGGTAAATTTTTGTAGAATTCCAAAGTGGAAGACCCTAAACAGCACATGGTTGAACCGAAGCAATGGACAAGTTCTGGAGGAGATCAGTTAATTAAGCAAGAATCCAATGTCGATCGCCTACCTGATGTACCAGTGGTGACTAAAGCTCCTCCATCAACGGCAGCTCCTGCTCCATTGGCAAATCCTAATCCTCCCCCACTTGATCTGCGCGAATGGAAAGGTCATCGCGTGTTAGCGAAACGATCTGGACTGTATATGCCGGGAATCATAACGGCAGTCAGTGGCCATTCAACCATAACAATACTCTTTGATAGAGATAACGTTTCTTTGCCATATACGGATGTTATTCTCTCCAGAACTTCCTTTTTCGACATAGTTTCAGACGCCAGTCCTGCTCCAGCACAAGTTAGTTTAATGCAAACTTAATTTATAGGACCCTGAAAGCTCTTAAAACAATTTTGATTCAATGTGTCCATAGGTGACTGTTGGAGGTCATGTTTGCGTCAGAACAAGTACAGATTCCAGCCTGTTCGTCGAAGGACAAGTTACGAGGATAAGTGGATGGCCACCACAATACGTTGTATCGGTTCCATCTGAAAACAAAGATTACACAGTGGCCAGACCAAACCTTCGACTCCTATTTCCTCCTTGGTGGGATGAATTAAAAGCAATCGAAGCAATTTATGCTCTCCCTCACAATCCGGCTACGAGTGTAAATTCATCTGCATCACCTCCAGAGACGGTATCTGGACACAATTCGCTAAATGCAACTCACGTGACTCCCATTGGAAGCAGTGGCAGTGCTGGAATAAGTCATATTTCCAGCAGCAAACCAATGTCAATGATAAATTCATGTGGACCTTCTGCTTCTTCTTCACCTATTGGGGATGAACGAACAAAAGCAAATCAAAGACTTGACTATGACTTCGGTGAAAGTGATGATGACCTTAGACGTGAAGACATTCACTTTAACGAAGTCGGGACAACAATTGGAGGAAGAGGAGGCAGTTTGACTCCTGGAACGCAAATCGGCAGCAGCAAGTGCAGTAGTGTACAGAGTCACGTTAGTTCCGGTAGTTTAATTGGAGAGCGTGGAACGCCAAGAAGTCAGGCTACAACCCCAAGGAGTCTCAATGGCACTCCTCACAAGTACAAGAAAGGTGACGTCGTGTCAACGCAAACGGGAATTCGAAAGAAATTTAACGGGAAGCAGTGGAGAAGACTCTGTTCTAGAGAGGGCTGCACGAAAGAGTCACAAAGAAGAGGATACTGTTCAAGGCATTTGGGACTTAAAAAACCAGGTTCTCATGGACAAATGAGCTCCAGCTCATCAATGAGGTATGGGGCTAATTTAGTGAAGTTCTTTGATTGTGTATTAATGAGTGTAGGCTAATTTGGAAAATTGTAAGTAGGAAAACGGAAAGTTTTGTTGTGACACTGTTTATCAACCAGTTTACACTGTTGTGAAGTGTTTCCACACGCTTTGTAGATGAATTAATTATTACAATGAATCTCACCATACATACCTTCTGCTTGTATTACTTATTGTCAGTCCTCAATGAAAGCACATGCGTTGTCATTTGGAAAGTTTTCCTCGATTGGTAGAAACTTTTTATTTAATGAGTAATAACGACAATGAAATAGATTATTGTAGTAGTGATTAGTAGACTAAAAACAATACAACAAGATTAGCCAACACATATAAAATAGTTATCATCTATCGTAGGCTGTTCAGTTATGCAGGTGAACATTGGACATAGCTTTGTTAACTGGGATTTTTGTGTTTTAGCCGATCAAAATCCAAAGAGAGTGAGATGGACGAAGCCAGCTCGCGAGATTCAGGAGCATCGCCGAGTTCCATGAGAGACGTGAGGGTCGCCGGGAGGTTCGACGCAGACGAAACGGAGGCGGCCACAATGCTGGTATCTTTATCTCGTTCAACTTCTCCATCGTTTTCTCCCCCATCTTCGCAAAAGAGTGGCTGTAATTCTCCTCGTGTCCTGCAGTCTCCATTGACGGTCGGGTCAAGGCACAACTTATTCATGCCTATTACCGGAGTCCCAAGTACGTCTCCTGTTCCGACGACATCATCCCCTGCTGTCAATTGGCTAAGTGGAGGGAAAGCTGTGCTGGCTACGAGTGGGGAGTCTATTTTGGTCCATACTGGAACGACGACTGTAACTGGAACCTTGGTGAGCGTTACGAATTCCGACGTCAACAACAGCACCGTCACTGGAACTTCACAGCAACAAAGTGTGATCAGACCTGAGATAGTAAGGCCTAAAATAACTCAAAGCGTCATACAAATGAGTCCTTCATCAAGTTCTGTGCAGACTTCTACGACCTCCAACCTAATCATTCAAAGCAGTGGAGGCAACTGCACAACTTCTACTGGCACTTTCGTGGCTCCATCAAATGGAACTCATATGATAATGATTGCGAATAGTCATCAACAGCATGATCCAAACAACGCCAGCTCTTCTGTTATCCGTGAGACTGCTGGACAACAACAAACGCAGAGTCAGCATGATAACAACGTGACTCGTGTTGGCCCATTGGGTCCTCCGCCACCGATAACGCTGATGAAAGGAGTTCAATCAATGACTTTGACTCCAGTAGTTGTTCAGTCGAGTGGAATCCAAGGAGGACCCAAAGGTTCCCATCAGCTCCAGCCTGGAACCAGGTATCAACCCATCTCTGTCATCCCTATTACTACCTTGCAAACCTCAAATGGTGCAGGAGGGAGCTCTGGGGGAACCCACCAGCTTGTACTCGCACCTATTTCCACATCGTCCAGTAATTTAAATTCCAACGGGAGTCAACAACAAAGGCAAATTGTCAGTGTTAGTACAGGAGGATCTTCAAGCCATCAGCAAAACACAGTTATGGTCGCTGCTACTGCAGGAGGAACGCCTATTACAATTAGGAAAACCTTGCTCCCAGTTTTGACCACGGCACCTCCTCCAACTTCATCCAATAATCCAGAAAATGTTAAGCACGATAACCCAAAAGTGAAGTCGGAGGAGATGGTCAATGGAGTGTCGTCAGCAATCAACAATCCATCATCTCCTCCTCAGCTAATCATTCCCGAGAGTTCAAATGGATCATTAGGTGAAACGACGAGTATGGTACTTGTCCGACCTAAAATGGATGGGACCTCTAGCATAATCCATCTCGTGGATGCGAAAGGAGGTCAAAACGGGACAACCTCGTTAGGGATGACCGGCGGTACTGGAAGTGCTTCCAGTCATCAAATTGTTTTCACCACGAGTGCTTCAGGTGGCAGTGGGCACCTCCAACCAACGCAACTACTTCCAGTGATTCCATCTGGCAGCAGCAACAACATTGCCACAGGGAATGATGGAAACACTCCTGGAGGGCCACCAGAAGGAGAGTCTGGGCCTAAAGTTTATCCGTGGCAAGCTCTGCTCCCGTTCCTGACTCCCACACCGTCGCCTCCACAGCAATGCTCGTCTGTGAATGGGACTCCAGATTCTCCAGGAAAAGAGGGAGGCTCAGCTTCACACCCACCTGGCGATGATGGGGGTCTCCCTGACATAGGAGACGACGATGATGACGTGTTTGAAGGCGTTTCAGATGCAGTAGCGCATACTAATCCAGGAAGCCTAGCTAAACGACGTGCACTTAGCCTTCCTGCTTCAAAGCATGAATTGGACGGAGGAAAGGAAGGAGCAGCTGGTCGCGTCCGCAGGCCTATGAATGCTTTCATGCTCTTCAGCAAGAGGCACAGAGCTTTGGTGCACCAAAGACACCCGAATCAAGATAATCGAACTGTATCGAAAATATTGGGTGAATGGTGGTACCAACTAGGACCTGAAGAAAAGCAGAAGTACCACGCGCTGGCTAGTGAAGTAAAAGAAGCTCACTTCAAGGCTAATCCAGGATGGAAATGGTGTTCTAGAGATCGAAGGAAGTCTAGTAGTGGAGCAGGACTACCTGGATTCGAAGGACTGGTACCTCCACTTACCCCAGGTGCAACAGCAGGCCTAGTGAATCCAAGTGGAGGTGGCTGCGGTCCTTCATCTGCGGGCAAGAAACGAAGACTGAGCTCCACGGAAGATCCAGTTCGCCAGCCAATCGCTGCTGAAGCTCCCAGTTCTGGCGAAAGTGGAATTGGTAGCGCTGCGACTACTGGAGAAAGACATAAAAGCTCTGGAGACTTTTCAGATGAAGATGACGGGCGGATGGTTATTTGCGATGATATTGATCTTCAGTGTAAAGAAAAAGTTTCCGACTGTGAAAGCGACTTCGAAGAAAATGAAACAAAGTCAGCAAACGATGTTGATGCTGCGCCACCTAAAGTTACGTTGACTTCATGTCAAACTAACTCCACACCAATTTCAATAGTTGCTCCAACTACAACAATCAATAAACCGAAACCAATACGCTTGCCATCCGATTCTACATCTACTGCTGGCATTGGAAGTCCTTTCTTAACAGCTATTAGCCCTTCGATGCCCAAGCTAGTTTTCCAACCTGGAGGCAGCGCATTTTGCTCCATGCCTAGCCCTAAAGATCCAATCAGAGTAAGTGAATATATAACGTGACAAGAATTAAAAGCAAAGAAATGCCATTATTATTTTATCAGTATTTATTTATAATCATATCTTATTATTATTTATTTTGTCATCTAGGTTGAGAGTGGAGAAGAAAACAATGGAGAAAGGCTGATGCAACATTCTCCAGCAACACATCTAGTAACTTTCACTCAGGTTACATCAGCTGGTGGAATGCCCACTCAAACCCTTCTTGTACGGCCTACAATTACAATAGGAAATAAAGGTGGAACCACTACAACTTATTTGACTTTGCTAAAGCCTGTCGACCAGACTCAAAGTACAGGAAGCGCAAATACTGGTAAGTACAATCGAGCCAAATTTCTCAGTCAATCAAGTGTCTGAAGTTGAAGAGAAATTGTAATGTGTAATTTTGGAACTGTCCAGGTGGATGTCAGTCCCAAGACGAATCATCCAAAAAGACAACAATTTTAATGTCCGCTCCTTTCATTGAATCCGGAAAGGTTGAGGTAAAGATGAATAATATTAACAATATTTTTCGATGCGGGTTAAACTGGAAACTGAATGTTTGCAGTATTGTAAGAGCATTTCGGGTTGTGTAATGTATGTGTAAACTTAAAAGATTTTTTTTAAATACAGAACTCTACTACCACTAAAATTATACGGGAAGGAGAAGCTGCAACAGAACCGAAAGATGTGAAGCCATTTGTGTTGGCCCCCACGCCAGCTCAGTTAGGAAAAGCGCCCTTACAACGTCGCCAATCTCAAGGAAACTGTATTCCACTCGGATTCGGACAAGCAACGGGTGTATCTGTCCCTAATCCATTAAGAACAGAGTCTAAAGAACATGACGTACAGGAAAAAATTGAAGATGTAAACATAAGTTTGGCAGAACCTGCCCCCTCAGAAAAACGAGCATCTGAATCTGAGTTTCGAGCTGGAGATCAAAGTCTAGAATGTGAAGATGGAAGCGGAGAACTGACAATTTGTGAGACAGGAGACGACAGTCTGCAAATTAAGGACCAAACGGATGAAGAAGGACATAAAGAGGGCGAATCTGAATGTAATCTGGGCCTGAAAGGATTTTTCAAAAAGAGTGTGGAAGATGGCATGGAAAAGTAAGTAAAATGCTATAAATTCATACTGATGATAGTTGTGTTAACTTTGTATATTGGCCTTTAGAGTATTGGAACAAGTTAAATTCTCCGAGAAGTTTTCAAGTCTTCCTCAATTCAAACCAGAGGAGTGTCAGTCTCCAAGCACACTTTCTTTGCCGTCCAGTCCTCGGGGGATTCTAAGCAGTTTCAGGAAAAAGCGAATGCCTTCAGGTAAAATTATACTTCTCATAGATTGGCATGAAGGATGCGAACGTCTTCTAAACTGTTTCTAATTGATACATGCAGCTACTGATCAGGATCCTCCGTCTTCCATGGGAGATCTTAAGGATATGATGCTACCTGAATGTGCTTCTGCTCCAGTAAAGCTAACAGGCTCTACATTTTTTGGACCAGATTTTAATTTGGAAGCTTTTAAACGTGAGAATGGAAATATATCATAATTTTGGAATATTCAACCAATATTTATTTTAAATACTTAACCAATTGTTTCAACTATCTACAGAAGACAACCCTCCAACAATAATACTGAAACCACCGTCAAATGAAGACCTCTTACACATCCCCTCTTCTCCAATGATTGATAGAAGCTCTAGCAGCACACATTGTTCCTTGAGCTCAAGTTTTGGAAGTTTAAGATCTCCTCGAACTCCGAAAACTCCTGCTAGCTTGAATCGCAGTCTCGACTCTTCTGGAATGGAAAAAGGTCACCGAAAAGTTTTAGAGCAGCGACGACAGCTGGTTGTCCAGCTTTTTGAAGAAAATGGAATGTTTCCCACAACTCAGGCGACTTCTGCATTTCAAGTAAAATGAATAGTTCAGCTAACATCATAGGTTTTGAAGTTTATTGAATGTAGTAATTCAATTTTATTTCGAATTTTGCAGACACAACATGCTGATGTTTTTCCGAATAAATCTTGCCTGCAGCTGAAGATTCGAGAAGTGCGACAAAAACTAATGTCAACTAATCAAGGACAAGGTAACCATCTTGGACCAACAACTCCTAGCCCCTTAACTCCAAGTGGAGGAGGAGGTGGCGAATCTGCTTCTACCTTTGACCTTCCATTAACTCCTGCCACGCCCAATGATCCTTCTGATTCAATTCATTCTCATGGTGGGCCTACATGTTCTGCTGCCGCAACTAGCGCTGCTGCATCGTCAAGTGGCAGTTCGCAACTTCAGCAAGAGTCATTATGAAAGTACCCAACTTTTAAGTTAAAGTTTCGACAGATCTGATTCTCCAGAAATAAACACACACGACGAGCAAAACGTAAAATTGAAAATTGAGGTCGATTGTTACCTTTAAATTCAAATATTCACTTGGCTATTTTTAAGCGATGACGCAATTAATGGATGATGGATTTGAGTACAAATGTAGTCTTGAACTTGAAAGCCAGACAACTCTTTACAAAAACGCCGAGAAAACAAGGGATTATGGACAGATCTCTGTAATGAGCTAAATGACTAATTCAGATGAATATGAATAATATATTGTGTGAAATATAGAAACAAAATACGCATGAATTTTCACAGACTAGCTGTATTTTCTTAGAAGTTAACCTTAATGTACTTAAATGTTGTGGCAATACTTTAAAATGTGTGTTCTTAAGTATCTTTTCATGATAACTTACGTAGTATGGAAACAGTCGTCGCCAATTTGTCAGATCTGATGATCGTTTGTTCTTTTCAATGAAACAATCATTCGGTGCGTGTGAATTCGTATTTAGGTAGTACTTTAGATTTCTCATAATATTATGATTAAAGCTTCTGATAATGGATTGTGTATAGTGTTTGACTACAAAGCAAGCCAATGCATGTTGATGATTATTACTACTCAAAAAGATAAGCAGGTTTTGCACAAAACTGAGTTTCTCATGGGAATATTTATGAAACATTGATTAGAGCTGCTAAAATCTTTGATAATGAGATGTGGACAAAAGCAGAAGACTCCGTTGGCTCTCGATGACCAGCCAAATTGTATTTATTGCAGTATAATGTGCAATAACTATCTTATAACTCAAAAATAGAATTTGAAAGAAGGGACAGAAGTTGGATCCTCGAGGTGCTTTCAACAATTACCTACAATTAATTATGAATAATTATTTATATGAAAAGTTGTTTTAAATATTACAGACGAGTCTTCGTAATAGTATTTTTCAAAATGCAATCGTCACTAAAGATCGAAAGATGCGATGACGTAAAATTACTAAGAAATTTCAAAATCCCAAAAAATATTTTTGATAAGTGCAATTTAGCTAATAAGCCAAATAAGCGAAGAATTGACGATCTAACTCTAATAGCATTTCGTTTTGGTCCTGTACACCAGTTAAATCAGATATTAATCGAGTTGGTCGATTGTGCGTACTTAATAACAATAAGAGATCGTTGTCAGCTAATGGTTTGGAAATTTTGTAAGGTGGGACTTGTTTTAAATTACAAACGACAATGTATCTCAAACATAATTTTTAAACATAAAAGTAAAATACATTATACTGCGAATATTGTATGTCCGTGATGTACAGTTTTGTGTACTGAACTGCTTAGAACTTTAGTTGTAGAGTTAGAACCTTTAAATGTATGTCGGTGAGTAGTTTATTTCAAGCTTTATTATATCAACGGTCTAATTAAGTAATCGTCGGTATGTATAGAGTGATCCCATTCGGGAAAATGTTATTGGATGCGAGTGCGCCTTCTTCATGTTCTCTATAACCTATGTAATTCGAATTATTCAACGTGTCTTCATTAATAATCTCTACGATTAAAAAAGTGATTAGGTAAAGCATTTAAGTAGATAATTTTTATAGTTAATTAAAACCAAACCTATTGCATCCAACACTGCCCCAACAACCCTGAGAGCTATATAATTTAATACAGAAGGATACAGCTTTCACTGTTCCAGGCAGTGCATTTCTTGTTTTCTGTAAACGTGTCATTTTGTTGTTGCTAAATATTATTGTCGAAACTTAAATGTAGCTTGAGCACTTATCATTATGTGAGAGATGAAAATGATAATTAAAAAACGACAATTCTTTGATTTGTGACTTGACATGAGTCGGAATTCCAGAAGTATTTTCAGTCTTATCGAAAATCTAAGTTTACAGAGGGGCACAAAATAATTAAGACCACATGATTTAATGAAGAATAGCTCTATATATATAAATTATATTATAGTGTGTATTCCAATTTGTATTTCGTTACTAATTGGAAGAAAAGATGATCACTTGATGAAACAAAGAGTTTATTTGTTGTGTATGATGACCACGAGAAACTGTGCGTAAATAAAGAACAATGAATGTAAAACAATGTAACAATATTTTATCTATCATTTCCATTAATAATCACATGCACTTCCGTTTTCCGTTCATCACTGTGACATAATTCATTCATAACATGACAGTGTGTATTTTTTCATTGAACACTTATAAAAGTATATAGGCATATTTTTGCTTTTAGGAACATTATCAATCCTACGTTAACTTAACTAATGGTTTATCGTATGTAAGAAAAACTAGTTTAAGCGATGAGAACTATCAATAACAATTTCAAAAATCAGACTTCAGATGACTTAATCACATTTCACAGCCCAAATCAAACTGCACATTGTTGCTTCATGGAGAGATATTCTCAATCACTCTCATACATCATAATTTAAACAACTAA
>Ga0194135_10000787_pt1 | contig 18518 bp, 25 predicted proteins | sample LitLau_LLRF_2013_FD_134024 | JGI IMG/M metagenome (GOLD analysis project Ga0194135, IMG submission 134024) | Freshwater sediment microbial communities in response to fracking from North America - Little Laurel Run_MetaG_LLRF_2013 (version 2) | ecosystem: Environmental > Aquatic > Freshwater >...
ATTCTAAGGGGTCCTTTAGGGGCAAGGTGAATCCGTCATATCTTTAAAGTAAAAAGAAAATTATTGGGTTTATGCTATAAGTTCACTTCTTATGAAAAAAATTATTATTAACTAGTAATGATGTCCTCCAATATTCCTCCAAGCTTCTTATTTTCTAGCTAAATCGACCTGGGAGACACTTCTACAATTGGATCTTTTAATGTTATTACTATTAGAATGCCAACATGCCTATTAATTCTTGTACTTGATGAATTTAGAGTTTAGAGTATACTATAGAGCTATGATGCATTGAGTAACTTGTACTAGTTATATATTCTATAGTTCATGCATGTCTAGTGATAAATAACCTGAATAAAAAGTAAAATTGTATGAAGTTAATCATGTGTTTTGTCGTTTACTTACTTAAAAATATGACACCGATCATGAAATTAAAATGTAATACTCGAGTAATGTTTTTCCAAGCAGTTGCAGTGTAGTGCTTTGATGATAAGTAATCACTAGCACTGTTTCACTCAGGATCAAGTGAAGTTTTGCAACCTCTGACCTTACCATGTGAAACCCTCTAAAGAGTTGACAGAAATCCAGAAGTTGTTTTATTAGCGCGTATTGCACACACATAAAACAGCATATAATTAATATTTATGCATAAAAGGATGAAGGTACAAATAAATTGCATTTTGAATATTTTTGCATTATCCCTGATATTTTCAGTTGTTGCAGTTTTTGCAAGCGTTGAATTCAAATCTGAGAGTGCGAGTCCATTGATTTTAACTCCGTTTATTCAGTCGGGTGAAATAGAAAAGGCCCAAGCCTTGTCAAGAGTTAAATTATACGACGAATATTTTAAAAGCTACAGTGGATTTTTTACAGTAAACCCCGAGTGGGACTCGAACATCTTCTTTTGGTACATTCCAGCAAAAGTATTAACAAAATCAGAACTACGTAATTATTGTACGCGTAGCTTTTAGTAACAACAAAAGTTATTGGAATTATTTCTAGAGTGAAGATTCGAAGACTCCAGTCCTGATATGGCTCAACGGAGGTCCTGGATGCTCATCTCTATTCGGACTATTTGTTGAGCATGGACCAATCATTGTTAATGAAACATCAATAGTCCATATTAGGGAGACGCCTTGGACGTTGAAGTATTCCATACTTTACATCGATAGTCCTGTTGGAACGGGTAAATTGTATATAAATAAGTTTCATTTGAAACCCTGTATGCTTCAGAAACTGAGAATTAACTAATTTCCCCTACTAATCAAGGTTTCAGTTTCACGAGAAATGAGTCTGGGTATGCAAGAACTATAAAGCAAGTAACCCACGATTTGTACTCAGCCACTTCGCAATTCTTTCAACTTTTTCCTGACTTAATTGAACGCGATTTCTACTTGACAGGAGAATCATACGCAGGTGTGTTGCCTTATTAATAAACTGATCCAAATTATTTTAACTATAATGTCACGTTCATTCTTCAAATTAAAGGGAAGTATATTCCATACTTGGCTTGTCGTATTCTTGATGAGAATTATCTTTTGCAAAGAACTCCATCCTTACAAGTGAAGCTGCGTGGAATTTCTATCGGAAATGGATTCATAGATCCGTACTACTCATTGAACTACCCTGAATTTCTATACGATTTGGGTTTTATTGATGAGAAGCAAAAGTTTGAGGCATCTCTTCTTGTAGATAGAATTCGTAAGCTCATTCGCCGTCAAGAATACAGTCGGGCTTTTCAGGTGAATAATACTGAATGTTAACTATGTATCGTAGATATACCATGCCATGCAAATAATGTCTGTTGTGAAATCTTCTCATTTATTGTCAGACATACGATAGCTTCATCGGATACTCTGGTCGCAAAGATAACTTCATTAGTGAAACGACTGGACTTAATTTCTACTATAATATCTTATCATCCAAGCGCCCCCCTGACTATGACTATTATATTAAATACCTGATGCAAGATGAGATTCGAGAAGGACTCCATGTAGGCCTGTCGTCGATCTCATTTGGAGATGAAGCTAAAGTTATGAAGAACTTGGAGAACGACATAATGCGCAGCTCGAAATACCAACTGGAGTTTCTCTTAAATAACGGAATTCCAACGCTACTTTACTCCGGACAACTCGATCTAATAGTTCCAAATAGACTTACAGATGATTTGATACAAAACTTAGAATGGTATGGACTCAGGGAATTTCTCCAAAGCCCAAAATATATCTGGAGGTCTGAAGATATGCCCAACCAAATTCTTGGGTACTACCAAACCTACAAAAACCTCACTCGATTACTTGTTCGGAATTGTGGACACATTCTTCCCTACGATAATTCTGCAGTAGGCTTAAAGCTCATTGACACTTTTATTAATCAGAAGTTCTAATACGACAACGAGATAGAGCATTCTATTGAAATGGACTTTCAGACTTTCAGTAAGCACACAGCCTTCAACATTTGATAGATTCAGATTTTAATTAAATTAGTTTGAATATTTGTACATTAAATTAGACCATGAATGTCATTATCAATGTCTAAACTAATCTGATGGAGATTGTGCCATGCAATAATAATACATCATCTTGTGAAATTAACGGGTGTTGTGACGTTGTGAGATTTATTTGCCTATCGTAGATGAAATTGAGATGACTCACTTTCCCCTCTTTTTACACATTTATTGTTTGTGCACACCACCATCGCAATTATCGTTAAGTGTGTTTCGCACCTCAAATGAGAACATAGGAAACCGACAATAATTTCATATGTAAAGAAGCCACTCTTAGCTGACAACCGATAAAGTATAAAAAACGAAAACGATAAGAAGACTTTTGAAAAGAAAAGAGGCAACAGGAGACAGTTAGTCTTATACTATCAGATTCAAGCTGCAATTCCTGAGTATCCTGAGACTTAATTAAAGCTCAATTCATACATGATTATTCACTCCGCCGCATACATTTATATTATATGCCCAAGCAAATATTATACCTACACGCTTTTATATCAGCTCTCTCAAGATTAAACGCAGCATTCTTCACACACAAATCACAGAAAATAGTATGTGATCACTTATTAACACCCCACTGTGAGCGACATACTCAACCATCACATAAAATACTTCAGTCAACGAGACCACCACCACCACCAACTTAAGTAGAATTGCTAAAAAGTATAAACAGGAAGAGGATTTTTCTATGTGACATATACACAAGCCAACCTTAGAACACCCTCCCTAGTAGTAGCTGTGCTTCATTTTATCACACCAGCCATCACATAACTTATCCTCATGATGAATAATTAAGAAGCAATAAAAAAATCCTGCAGTTTACAATGATTAATGATACTCTTGAGCTTTGATGTATTGTTAAACTAGACTGAAAGGCTTTTGCTACACTTGCTATGCACTGATATGATACTATCACGATGGGAAGTTGTACGGAGGTCTCATATCACACTCTCTGTCTCTACTAAATACATACACTAAACAGATAACACATCCAACACAAATAAAAATATGCCTAAAAGATAAAGCACCGTGAATGCAAGAAAGAAGGAAGCTATATATCTCATCATTATACTAAATAACCAGATAAGCTTCGTGTATTAAGTATACTTTTGATTTTTCATGCTCAACAACAAACGATTTTTGTAGTAATAAAACTATAAAACGATATGCAATAAAAAGCATTCTCCTTCTTGTAAAATTAAACGAAAAATTACAATGTACTTACACATTAACACACGACTACGACTCCTCTGCTCACAATCAAATATACATAAAATATGCACTTATTTTAATTGCTCACTTCTCATGATAAAACCCGACCCCTCCGCAAAATACAACTCAAATATATATTACCTACATTAATATAAATATAATACCCATGCAATAATCAAGTGCACATTAAATGTATTATTAGCAGTATTGGTTAAAACTACACAATATATATCAGTCTATCAGCCTATTATACATATATTATTTGTATATATGTGTCATATTCAACCTTAAAGTTCAATTCATACATAATACCACATAATAGTACATATACGATGAATAATCAACCCACGCCTCTCCCAATAATTTATAATAGTTATAATAAGCAACCCACATTTTCATACTGAGGATACGGAATAATATACACTCACACTCATTCACGCATTCTGTCGCTTGTCACAATTGTCAGTCGGACAATTATTATTACATGGTTAATAGTCAAGTGCAATTGTGACAACGACGACCACGACACACACAATACAGGATTTCTATATTAAACTACCGAGTAAAAGAGACGAGGAAAAAGTGGCAGGAAATCCCTCCCTGTTATATTATTATTCTCCCTCATCATCATCCTTAATCGTCGTCGTCGTCGTCTCATTTAATTCGATCTGCTCCTTCTTCTGCTGCATTACTAGTATTATTATTGTCATATCATCAGACAGAGTTGCACTTGCAAACAAAAACACTCTCTCTCTGTAACATCTTCGTCGAGAGAGCAATTCACCTGAGACAACAACAATAATAGTAAGTATATTCCCAGACGAGTAGACGAGAGCTCGAGGATTTGCTTCTTGTTCAACGTGGAGAGCAACAGGTGTGAGCTCATTTTCACACACACACACACACACACACACACGCGTGAAGGGGTTTATTATTTGACAGTTCTCCAGTGTCAGATTAAACTATGGCTCTGGTCACTGCTGCCGATGATAACTCTATGGAGACCTACTACTACTACTGTTAGTGTAGTAGTGTAGTGTTCTCCTTGTTTTTATTTATTGACGAAAATCGTCGTCGACAGTCGACGACAACTTCAAGAAGAAGAAGAAGAAGAAGAGAGCGACGGTGTTTGAAGGACAGCGATTCTGAGTCGAGGAAGATGGCTTTAAGGGATTGGCAAGCGGTGGAAGATACTCGGTGTTACGGAGTCGGTAAGGAATGATATTCTTGTTTTGTGTAACAATAATAATCTTTTGTGAGGGGAAAGTTCCTGGAGAGCGTGGAAATTACAGCTGTGTAGATTTTAAGAAACTTTCTTTCGTGATTTTTCAGCAAACTTCAATTTTGAGCTGAAAGGAGTTGGCTCAAAAGGAGGATGTTGGGGAGGTGGATTCCTCAAAATCCACTTGGGTGAACCTGTGTGCATTAAGGTAGATATATATATATTTGTATATTATTGTTGCTGAGAAGGGGGTGTGGTTCTGTGCATTAATCATAAGAACTATTTTAGTTGCATGGAATATTTTATTGAATTTGTGTGTATGTGTATACTATAGGCTGAGTATAAAGACTGGTTCTTCGTAAGAAATGTTGAAACTGAAGAGGAAGGGCTGGTTCCCAAGTCATATATTTGTATCAAAGACTGCTCTGTGGTCCGCAATGGGTTAGCTGAATTTTTGAATTGTTTCAAGGTTTATTACCAAATGAATTGTGTGCGATATTGTTATGATTCTGTTTGTTTTGAAATCTGGCAGGGATTCTGGGATGGATTATGTCAGCATTTATCCCAAGACTCCGACTCTCGTACAGGAAATAAATGCTGCGTTAAGAGAGTGGAACAAAATCGCTCAAGACCTCTACGTGCAATGCAATGTTAGTTCTTATAATATTATGTTAATACAATTGTAGATTGATTATTTACAATAGTTTTTTACTAACAGTTCAATCTTAATTACGTGTTACAATGTCAGTTTTAATAACTGTGAACTGATTATGTGTGCAGGTGCCATTTCATCCGAAAGACTCACATACGAACAATTTATCTAGTCATGGTGGAGCGTCAGTCATTTCTTCCCCTAGTTTAACGTCTGTTACTCTCGGTCCTGGTCCCGATGAAACTGATGCAAAGTACAAATTCTTTGCCATTCGCACACATTCAATGAAGCTTCATGAGTCCAGAAAGAAGATATTGTCGTCTAAATTAACTGTTGAGGAACTGAAGGAGCTGAAGAAATCAGTAGCTTCCACAATCGATTATGGAAATACGTAAGCTTTGAAGATATCTATTTTTACTGTAATTTTGAAGATTTTAATTCGAAAATGTCTCTTAAAATAGTCTCCTGAAACTTGATATGGTTGTACGAGATGACTTGGGCCTGCCTCTAAACCCTGCTGCAACATCCACCATTGAACTGTTCAGAAAGCACAAAAGCTCTTCTCAAAAGTTGAAAAAAAATGTATAACGGTTTTTAGCTTTATAAAATTTAATTATTTCAAAGCTAACAATTTTGATGTGGTTTTCAGAGGGGATCTAAAGTTAACAGTCAGATTTTTTCCTATAGCACTCATTCGTTAATTATAAGTGTGGAAAGTGTTAACTGGAGGATTGTTGATGAATGCGAAGTTAGATTTTTCTTATGCGACGCGAGGGATAAGGACGTTGTTGTTCCATTTACCGAAAGTATTCAGATAAATCTTAGAGCTGGAAGAGCACCACAAACTCCGTTTAAGTTCTTATTTACGGTGAGAAATGTTTTTCAGTGCTTTAATGTATTTCTGGATTTTAATATTCCAATGTAATAATTTTAGGATTTAGGAAAGAATGACTTTGGAAGACAAAAAGTCTACTTAGTTGCATACGTAGTTCGTATAGGCCCCATGGAATTCAAAGAGGTCGACTCGAAAAAAGATAACATTCCCTTTTCTGACAAGCGGAACAACAACATTCAAGTTAGACGACCTTACGGTGTAGCCGCGAGGGATATATCAAATCTGTTCCACGCAACGCAAGTTCCTAAGGATTTTCAGGTCATCGACAACGAGTCTTATCCGCTATTTTACACTATGTAAGATCAAATATTTAAATATTTTGTTAATAAGCCTCTGAACAATGAACCAAGGTGTTATTAACAGATGTCAGGGGGATGAAACTATGGAAGATGCGTTTAAAAAACTAAGGGCCGAACCTGGAGCAAATACGAATGGGAAGGACATAAAGCCCATTGGACTGTTGGCTAAACTGAATATGGTTGCTGGCAACCCTGGCCAAGTATTTGTTTTATAACAGTTATTAGCTTTTGTTGCAGGCCTAAGAATTTCAATGGTGTATTTTTACAGATTCAACAAGAACAACCTCTCCTTATGAGAGGCGTATCTATATACGGCAGGAAAATGGGATTCCCTGAAGTAATTTTGCCACAAGACATTCGCAACGACTTGTACATTAACATCAATCGTGGAGAGTTTCATCGGGCTGCAAAAACAACTGATAGAAATGTGGAAGTCACTGTTTCTGTTCACAATGAAAAAGGCCAAACACTCGGCCCCATTATTTCTGGAGGAAATGGATCTCCTCCAGTTTCCCAGTACAAATCAGTTGTTTATTATCACAATGACAAACCCCGGTGGAATGAGTATCTTCGAATAAACCTTCCAATGAGTATTGAAGATTTTTCCACAGCTCACGTTAGATTTACCTTCAAACACAGGTAACTCATTGTCAGTTGAAAACCTATGAAATGTATGACATAAATTCTTCATTGCAATATATTATTGTAGGTCATCCAGTGACAACAAGGACAAAGCGGAGAAACCGTTTGCACTATCGTATCTGAGACTGAAAGAAAACGAAGGAACAGCCATTAAAGATGCTACACATGACCTTTGCCTCTACAAAGTAATTAATTATTAATGAATAAGCCTGAAGTATGACAATGTGAGAAATAATGATTTTTAATTTCCTTCTAGATTGATTCTAAACACTATAGAGAGAACGAAACTCAGTACCTTTCGCTACCATCCACACGAGTTACAGCCGCCCAAAGCAACTCCAAACCATCTTGTCCAGGATTTTCATGCTCTTTTAAAGATGGATTTTTTGTAGGGACAACACTTTGCTCTACAAATTTTACTCAAAATGGTGAGTTTATTTAATGCATATTCGCAACACCGTTAAAAATGTTCTTTTTTCCTCATTCGCAGCGGATTTACTTGAACTACTCCTATGGGTTACAAAATTGCGACAACTTGCCGATAATACCATCAAAAATAGCCCTGATATTGTAAGATATTAAGAGAAACTTCAGTACTGTGGCTGAAAATCACATTTAGAAATCCTTGCTTTGCAGAAAAATGATGATCTAGTCAAAATTCTATTAGATGCATTGACAAATATTCTTAATAAAGTTACCAAAGTGTCCGGAGAAGAAATAGTCAAGTTCCTGAATCCTATTTTTGACGCACTCTTCTTAATTCTGGTGGATCCCATGGAACAAATTCAAACAGATCTTTACCTGTATGAAACAGGCTATGCTTCTCCCGAGACCTGCGACCGTTCTGTTTTCGAATGTTTGGTAAATTTTCATATCATTTTGAAACATTCATATTCCAGCTGAATGACGTGGTCCCCTCTTTTTTATCAGCTTCACATTTTTTTGCTCATGTCGGAGCACAAGTTTCAAAACTTCCAGTCAGTCCTAAATTTGTATATTGAGGACAACTTTTCTTCTACTTTAGCCTACACGTAAGTCATGAACCACTAGCTATATATGATAAGTCGGTCATAGCTTTTGAACTGTAAAATTTGAAATATTTCAGGAAACTGGCGGTACAACTGAAAACGTCGATTTATGAAGATCCCCCAAACAAATTGCTAAAAGTGATGAAGTGTATGGAGTTTTACTTCAAGTTTATTATAAAATCATTCCAGATTCACAAGCAGCTGAAAACGATCGAGTAATTTAACTTCCAGTTCATTTACTGTTTTCGATTATTTGTTTTTCATGTAAAATTTACGTGCTAATTGTTTTATTCTAAAGATACGGGAGAACAGAGGAAGACAGAGACGACGACGAGCAGTTTGAAAGAATTATTGGATCCTTATTTGAAGCAATGTCGGGACATTTACTTTGTAAGCCTGAGATAGATACAGATCAGTATATTGCTGCTGAAGGAGTATGCTTGAAGGAAATTCCCACTGTGATTGGAGACTTGGTCAAAGTCTTTCCAAAGAGAAAGCTCAGCGAGCATCTCGTAGCCTTGTGTTGTGTGGTACCTCAAGGAAAGTTGACTGGAACCAAATTAGCCTGCGTGATGGACATCGTACATTCAGAAGTCTTTATCGACACAGAGTGTCGGTTTCTACTCTTGCCCATGGTCACAGAAAATATTTTACCTCATTTACCGGGCAATGATAATGTAAGTCTTGATTTATTAATCATTCGTCGTACGTATTTAATCTAGTTTGCTAGTATTAATCATTATTTGCAATTTTAGTTATACTGTAACAGTTTATTTTGCACCAATATTCCACATTAACTAACTTGCACAAAAGCAAAAGTAGATAGAGCATGACAGGGCCTCTTTACATATACCCACATATATTCGATTTTCTAGTTATCTTTTATCTTGTTAGACTCATTGTCACTCCACAATGAGTCCCACAACGAACTTTACTATCTGTTACCTTCATTTTTTATTTGAAATTATTTCCTTTTCCACAAAAGGACAAGTGTCGAAGATCCGTGGAATACAGGAAGCTGCAGCAGATGAACAAAATCAAGCAAATTTTTGGAGAGACTGTGCCTGTAGAAATCGACAGAAAACCGGAAAAGGAAACACCTTTGCACTCTGATGAGGTTCATCTCATACTAATACAACTACTTTAATTATTCACTAACTGCTTTTTCCTTGTGTTTGCTACACAATAATGTACGTCTTTTCTGCAACCGATAATATTTTACTGCAAAATGCTTTAATTTTTTATTGTACCCTCAAGTTTCTCTCTCGTGCTTTGTTTATGGCTTTGCAAATTTGCTAAAAAATACTTCATAACTTAACTGCTTCTTTCACAAGTCAAATTCCTTATGCTATGTTTCTGTCATTGTTGCCGGATCTTTAAGCTCATTTGTTTTATCTCACTGACTCATTTTCAGACCGAAAAAGCAGTTGAACTTTTTGGAGACCTGATGCACATTCTTCACCAACAACCAGAAGACCAAAAAGAAGCTCACATTTCTTACGTTATGCAGCGACTTATTCGACCAATTATATTTTCTATCGGAACTCTTGGAGATAATGATCATTTAGCGGTAAGCATCCAATATATTCTTTTCCAATACCGGTCTTTGCAGAAAATTAAGTATTTCGGGATATCTTTACAGGGGAATATGGTGGCTATTTTTCTTTCTGTGCTAAGAGAAATGACTTCGTACCATTACTCTGTATTCGTAAACATTCTAAAGAGTGAAACTGGAGTGGAAAGAGACCTCAGAGATCCTTACAAACAAGGACTGCTCAAGTTTATAAATGATGTCCTTGTTGTTATGAAAAATCTGTTCCGTAATTCTTACTTCCCACATGATTGGAATGCAATGATTCTTCTTCAAAATAGGTACCCACTTTCCGATGTTAAAAGACGATAATTTACTTTAATAAACTATAGATCGAGATTACTAATTTAAATAATTTTGTTGCAGTATCGTGCTAACAGCGTTGGAACATTTCGCGGAAATTATTAAAAAAGAGTTTAAAGACCCATTCGAAGGACACCCATGGTATAACTTCTTTCACTGTGCGGTGTCATTTCTAACCCAGCCATCGCTACAACTAGAAGAGTTTTTTCCATCAAAACGAAACTACATTCTTCAAAACTACGGGGATATGAGAAAATCTGCTGTAGAAATGATTAAAAACATGTGGTTCAGCATTTATGCATCCAAGAGAATACGCTTTATTCCATCGATGGTTGGAGAATTTTTGGATATGGCATTTGTTCCTGAGCCAGATATTAGAACCGTAACGATTCCTATATTTTACGACATGATGCACTGCGAGTTCGATCAAGAAAGAATTCATAAGAGCTTCAATGAGGTAAACTCTTTGAAGTGCTTGGAAACAAGAGCGTAAGTTATGGTTTGGCCAAATTTTTAATGCATTTATGCGTCGAATGCTTAGGTTGAGGACGAATTAACCAAAAAGATTGTCGAAGGGTTTGAAGGTGGCAAAGGAGATTTAGAATTCCGTTATATATTTTATGAAGAAATGTCAAAACGGTGTGAGCACAATACAACCGGCTTACGGAACCAAGTGAGTTAAAACATGTATGACAAAAAGGTGGATTTTGTATGAAACTGACATCGACTTATATTTAGGGTTTAGCAATGGTGGAGACAGTAACAAAGTTGATGGACTTACTGTTGCAATACAGAGAAGTCATAGCAGAAGAAGATGCTGGGAATCGAATGAGTTGCATCGTGAATCTGCTGGTAAGGATCGTAGATTCTCTCGTTTCCAACTATGTTTGATCATTTGTGTTCATGCAGGATTTCAGTAAAGAAATAGACAGGAAGGAATTGTACTTAAGATATCTGTACAAATTGCATGACCTGCACATAAAAGCAAACAACTACACAGAAGCTGCATTCACACTGAAGCTTCACAGTAGACTCCTCAACTGGAGTGACGAAGAAGTTCCTGCACTTCTCAGAGCTCCCAATAAGCATTTGGGTTTAGTGACGCACATGGAGCTCAAAGAATCCATTTACAATGATATCATTGAATACTTTAAGAAATCTGAGGTAAGTCTGAAACGTACCAAAACTTATTCTTAATACAATAATAAGAGTGTAAATCAATTTTTCATGAATATTGCAGATGTGGGAATGTGCGTTGGAAGTATGCGACGAGCTCAGACAACAGTACGAAGAAAGTTATGTTTACTCAAAACTACCGAGGTTACACCAAAATATTGCAACCCTTTATGACAAGATATTGAAGGAAGCTCGATATGAACCAGAGTATTTTAGAGTTGCATTTTATGGCACCGGTTTTCCATCCTTCTTGCAAGATAAGGTACTTGACATTCGTAAGAAGGGTGTATATATAGTCTTGTTGGTTTCTCAGTTCAACTAATGCAGTGTTACTTTGCAGGTATTCATATATCGGGGGGATGCGTTTGAAAAACTTTCAACTTTTGAAAGTAGGATGATGTGCCGATACCTACAAGCAGAGCTTCTAAAAACTTTAGGAAAACCATCAGAAGAAATCAGAAATTCAAATAAGCAATGTATATTTGATATTCCATATTTTGATGGAAACACAATTTATTAGTAAGTTTTATATGAATGATTTTATTGTTTTTTTTCAGACCTTCAAATCTGTAAGGTTGATCCAGTAATGTCAACATCCAAACGAGATAGTGGGATGAAATATGCTGCCGAAAATATTCGCAAGTATTATACAGTCAATGAAATAGACAAGTTTACCTTCTCGCGCCCGTTCCACCAAGAGCCAAAAGACCCAGACAATCCGTTCGCTTCGTTATGGCTGGACAGATATACATTATGGACATCCCAATCTTTTCCAGGGATTATGAGATGGTTCCCAGTTATTCGAGACAATCTTGTTAAAATAAGGCCAATTGAAAACTCTCTAGAAACATTAGAGAAAGCAAACGAACAAATGCGGATCCTAGTTTTAGCTCATTACATTGACCCTAACAAAGACACAAAAGATCTGCAGATGAAATTGCATGGAATTTTGGATCCAGCTGTCATGGGTGGTGTTGCGAATTATGAGAAGACATTCTTGCAACCTCAATATTTGGACGAAAATCCTCAAGACGCTGAATTAATTGAGAAACTGAAGCAACTAATTTGTATTCAAGTTCCCATTATAGAAGAATGCCTTAAAGTAAGTTGTATACAATTAATACAATCAAATTAGGAATTACTTAACTACAGCTTTGAGATTTAATGTTACAGATGCACGAAAGGAAGCTTCCACCTACTCTGATTCCCTTGCACAGACGACATGAAGAAATGTTTGTCGACTTGGTGAAACACATCGAGGCCACATACGGCGTTGAAAAGAAGGTATAGTAAACAGCATTTTGTTAATTTCAGAACTAATTTTGAAAGTATTGTGTTTCGTAGAATCTTAAAGACCTTGTACTAGAACGGGAAATAGCACGAGCGGAGAAGAAAAATCAAGCCATTGCAAAACGAAATGAATTAAATAATCCACCCAAAGAGAGCAAATTAGACCAATTCATTCAAAGTGCATCAGCTGGTCACAGGGGTTCTGCAGCGATAATGAGAAACGTTGGGTCCACGACCAGTTTATATCAAAACCCATATGCGTGCAAGTATGTATCAAAGTATGTCGAGCCAGCTTTTCTTCATTTGCCAATCAGTCTTATGTTTTACTATACTCTTGCAGAGCTAAGGGTTCGGGTACTCTATCAAAAGCAAACATATTTAGGAGATCTACCCACAACTCTTTCTCTGGAAGTATCGAAGGGGAGCACAATTTCACACAACCTTCTGGTCCTCCTAATAGTGCGACATTACCAAGAAATGGGCACTTTTTCAATTCATCAGCTGGGTCGATGCTACCTCCATTACAATCAGAACCAGAAGGAAATGAAGGCCAAGTCATCCTGCCCACTGAAAAGGTAAAACATGAACACTTGATAGTTTGTGTTAAGCTGTGATGTGTTAAATGTTGTTTGTCTGTGTTGTCTTGCTTTTTTGTGTAATGCAAAAAAATGTGTTTCCCACATCAGTTAATAACGCAGAGACCACCAAGACCACGAGCGGACCAGAGAAAGAGTCAATCTTGGAATGATGGTGGAGGAAACAATCATCACCGCTATTCCGGGGATTCTTTTCGTCATTTCCCAGTTATGCCTGCTCAGTCAAGTGGAATATTGGAGCTTACTAGCGGTAGAAGCTCATTAGAATCCCCGGATTCGGCAATCGACCCTGGGTCAAGCGATGAAAAACCACCGCCCTTGCCCCCAAAGCCGCGTGGAGAGAAGGTATGTTCTTGAATTCACTCACTTGAGAGGATTAATTGAGTAAGTAAGTACTTTTGTTCTTAAACCTTTCAGAATGACAAACCTCCAGTTCCACCACCTAAAAAACCCCCCATTCGTCAACTCAAGGAGATGTGAAGACCCAATGACGAAAACAATTCAAGCTGTTTATGTTGACTCTTAATCACCAAGTTGTTCGCGTTCATTCGTCAAGGGCATTTCAGTAACTAATCTTTAAATCTTTCTCATAAATTAGTTTGAGGGAACAACAGGGTGAAGAGTATTACTTAAGCGTTATTTAATCAAGTTATATAAAAAGTATTTGTATCTAAACAACGATGGTATTTTACTAATCAGTTATTACGGTGAATCAAAATGATAACTACGGTTCTAGTTTCTATCGTCAGTAATGCATTCCCTTTATGTAAAAGAAAATATGAGGCTTTTTCATGAATTTAATCCTAAGTATCCCCATTTAATTAGTCATTTGTAAGTAAAAATCGAAGAACAAACTGAGCTTTTTACATGCATAGAAGTTCAGTTATAAAATGTGCAAGATTAATTTAAACTTGAGAGTATTTATATTTAATTTATATTTGTTTTAATCCACTAGTCAGAAATTATAATGATATCACGAATACGTCTCTTCTGGCTTCTTTACAGTCAACCGACATGCTTGGTTAGAAATAAAGTCCTTTTTGAGATTAACTATGTCGAATTTTCCATTTAAAAATATTTATTGTGTATAATTTAAGGCACTCAACAAAATCTACCTGAAATGTGCCAAGTAAATTTATACATTTCGTAAGATAATAAATCATGTTATTATTAAGATGATTCTGTACGAAATTTTCAAAAGTCAAATTAAGTACTGAGCAATAAATTTTAGAATTATTCAAATTGTATCGCCACAATAAATAATTAACAGTGGTATTACTTAATTGCACATTTTGTACATAATTGTAACATTTTTAATATGTTCAAACAGTCGTTCGAATCGCCTTGATCAATCCCATTAACCTTTTTACAGTAAACCCTTTAAATGCAATTTCATAGTACAATTTACAACATCTAGATAACTGCGCTTACTTGCTTAGCTACTATTGACAAGATTGATTTTTAACTATTTCAAGCGTTGCGTTGAGCTGCTGAAGTCTTCTTCACTTTCCTGAATCTCACTCGTTTACCACCTGGCAAAGTTCTAGTCACAACTTGAGGTTCTGGAGTTGTCGATTCCTCTTGGTTGATTATTTGTGTCGTGGATGGAAATGTAGAAGTAGCTAGAACTTGATTAGTGATGTCAATTGTCTCATAGTTCCTAATTGGGGAAACAGAATTCTCAGAGAATACCAACGGAGCAACAACAAGCGAGGAGTCTGCAGCAGCTGTGAAGACATTTCTCTGTTCTTGAGGAGTTAGTGTAAGTGGACGTTGGTTATACCCAACCCCTCCAGTAATCGCGACTTCTTCTGGAATACGAGCAGATTCAAAGATAATGGGAGCAGACACTTGGCTAGGAGCGCTCAGTCCTGATGCTCTCGAAGCTGTCTCATCACCAGACACAAAAACTGAAGAAGATGGAGTCGGAGGAATTTCACTCGTAATGGAGATGGAGTTTGCTACAGAGGAAGGAGTTGAGACTGAAGAAGCAGTGGGTGCGACTGGAGTCGTTGAATCAACAGAAACTATCTCAGTCTTCAAGTAAGACACAGGAATGGTCGAATACTTTGGAGGAATGTAATAGCCAGGCATTCTTACAGGAAAGTTTGGATTGCGTGGGGCAGAGTGAAACGAAAAGTCTTGATGGAAGGATGGTTCTTGGTATAGAGGAAGCGTTTGGGAGATCAGCTGAAACGGAACATTCCTCACTGCAGGGGGGAGTGGTGGTTTCATGAAATTCACTGATGGCTCATAGCTGTTCATGTAGTCTATTGTTGGAGGCACAGTTTGTTGTTGTGATCCTGACGACTGTCCATTACTTATTTGCTGATTGGGCAGTTCTTTTGATTTTACAATTTTACCATCGAAAGACTGTTGATTTCGAACTCCATTTTCGTCGACAGTTGTCGTGTTGTTATTCTGAACAGGTTCAGGGGTTTGAGGCACTTCTGGAGATTTCTGAGCCTGTTGTTGGGTTCCGGTTATTTTCTGTTGAGTTACAAAAGCTTCAAGTTTCTGTCAAAAAGAAAGTAATAGAAATGAATGAGTTTCATAGCCTGAGATGATACGAGCACATCGGTCAAAAGTCACTTTTTACCTTCTGATGTTCTGCTTGAATCTGGGCAGCAGTGGGTTCTCCTGAGAAAACAGTTGGCGGATGGGAATACGTAAAAGGTTGTGGTGGAGGTCTCCTAAATGGATTCGGTCGCTTGGGCTTAAACGCTGCAAAAAACGGAAGGGGCAAAATGTGATTGCTTAAAGGAGGTCTGTATGCGAAATAGCTGTTGGAATTTTGAGATGCAGAAGTCTGAATAACTTCATTCCTTGGAGGTCTCATTGGTCTTCTCATCAATACAGCAAATGGTTGCTGATGATGATGAGGAGATTGAACGGGTCGGTTCTTAACTCTCCTACCGACGAAGTGGGAGAAAGAACTCATCTGCTCGTCAAATACATATTTCAATATACTTCTTCGTTACAATTTTTACACTACACTGGTGTAATCCTGCAACATATTGCTTCTTACCTGGTCCTCATTTCTATAAGCGTTTGAAGCAAATGATCTAATCTCTTCAATCTCTGGTTTGCTCAAAGCTGGTTGCCGAAGATGAGGCTGAAGTGGAGGAGGTCCACCTCGTCGTCCCATTCCAGAACGGACGCACAATCCGAGGAATGCAATTAAACACACCACTACTGCTCTAGTTCTACTTCTCCCCATTTTCACTTATTTTACAATTTACAATCCAACAGCAAAATATTTTAAGAGAGACCACCACACAGACAACTTTACAGACTATTGATAAGACAAGCGGCCAGTTGACTGCACCTAAGAAAAATGAAGCGTTTCTCACACTCGTCGTTCAATTATAAAAGAAAGTGACCACTCCACCCAGTCACTTCCTTCCTTCCCCCTTGATATGAATGTGGCCAAAGAGTAGCCATATACCTACCCAAGGGCCACATTTTTGCTTATTGCTTATGTACAAACAGGGTACAGGTTTACAATGGGCAAGTGTACACTCATCGCATCTCTCGTCTTGAAATCCTCACAAAATCTCATCCAATTACTTCACGTTCTGTTCAACAATTACATATTATATAGATGCGTATTATACATTATTTTCTTGAGGTTTTTTAATACCAACCCAACACTAACCAATTCTAATAAGAGACATTAACTCACAAAAACACATGTGGTTAATAAAGTGTCTACTTTTTTCAAATTTTTGCAGTGAGCCTTCTATATACACAGATGAAAAAGACAATGAGAACATGAGGGAAGCAGCAAGAGACAACAAATATCATCAAGAGAGCTGTACCATATCACACTAATAAGCACCTATAAATTTTGCACACTTGGTCACTTCTGTTTTCTTCTGAATAGTAGCAACCTTTATTATTATTTGTTATCATTGGTTATGAATTTAGAATTTGTTATTTATTATGATGTAATATGGTAATTCGCTGAAATTAAAAATCTTCTTATGATATTGTTCCACAAACAGAAAACAATGTATAGTTTCCTTTTCTCTATCTCATCCTGTGAGACACCTTTCCTAGAACTGTTAGATTTTTGCTTCTAATGGATTAGTCAGATGTAAATGTGCAGTTGCTCTGATTCATCAAATTGAAGAGAGCTTGTATATGAAATCTATTATCTGCATTCCTTCAACATTTTCTTTTCCTCACTGCGCGTATTGAAAACATCAGTATTTTTATATGCACAGTCAGTTCTCAATTTGTTGTTCATTCTGATATGTATCAAGAGAAGATGAACGACGATTATCTCTCGCAATTTCTTCAAAACAATCGGGAGACACGCAAAGAGCAGCCTACACACAAATTTTGGTGTTCGTCATTTAGCGAAAAACTTTGAACAATTTACTATATTATACGTGTTGGTCAAGTTGGAGATGATTTCTACAAATTTTTTCATCCATCCACGATAGTTTTCATGACATGCAGTAGTGATATAGAAAGCTCGCTACTTATTTTGCAATGTTGACAAGTAATTGTAATAATAATAAGATTAGTGGATATGTGTAAAGCTGAACAAGTGATGGATGCGACAAATAACTGATATTTTAAAATTTCAATCTAGAGTCATTTGAATTTGGACGCAATGCAGTGGAAATCGCACAGAACATTCCTCAGTGGACATTAAAAAGCACATTTATTTGAATCATCTGATTGCAATCTCTATGTAGTATATTATTGGTTGTGGTAATGAATTGATTGCGAACTATCTTTTAGGCTGCGTGTGGCTGCACTTTTGAATGTATTCCACCAGACAATCTGACTTTCACTATTATATTAGCTAGTCGCTTCCACATATGATAAGTGTGTGCGTGTTCATTGACCCAAACTGGTCAGTCCACTTGACAAGACTAAAAACCAAACCAAGATTACACTACTTTAAATGAGATGTACCATCATCATATTTCGTGATCATGAAGATGATCATCACAAATTCTTACTTCATTGTCCTTGAGCTCTTGTGTGTCACTAAATACTATGAACGTAGTGGCTGAATATGCTCTTCAATAAATAATTTGAGGTTTTCCGATCTCTTCTGAGCAGAAATCTTTCGTATGAATTGGATTAGTAATA
>Ga0194135_10000788_pt1 | contig 18513 bp, 21 predicted proteins | sample LitLau_LLRF_2013_FD_134024 | JGI IMG/M metagenome (GOLD analysis project Ga0194135, IMG submission 134024) | Freshwater sediment microbial communities in response to fracking from North America - Little Laurel Run_MetaG_LLRF_2013 (version 2) | ecosystem: Environmental > Aquatic > Freshwater >...
CTGGATGAGTTTGCTTCAAAACTGATAGAGGGTCAGCATTACGCTGCAGAGGATGTGAGTCAGCGGAGAGCTCTTTTACTCCAGCGACGAAATGCATTGTTGGAGAAGAGCGGGCGTCGTCGTGCAGCTTTGGACGCTGCATTCAAATTAATGCAGTTCGAGCGAGACTGTGACGAAACGAAAAAGTAAGCAAAGTGTCTCACACAACCGACACAATCCAGCTTCTTTTTGACTAAGCGCTGGGAAGTTCTTTTCTTAGCGGAACGATATTGACTAACCAATGTTTAATTTTATTTTCTCCAGTTGGATTCGAGGAAAACTCAAGTTTGCAAATGACGACTCATATTTGGTAAGATATACAATTTCAAAATATTGGTGTAGGAAAGGAAACCTCTGCAACATTTCCAACGTTTTCGATTTCTTTCTAGGACCCCACAAACTTGAATGGAAAGAGCCAGAAGCACGCCAACTTCCAAAAAGAATTGGCAGCCAATAAGACGAGGATTGATGAAATTATTAATTCTGGAAAGCAATTGATTGAATCCAGCCATTACGGAGCGGATCGTGTGGAGTCACGCCTGGAAGAAATTGTGGAACTGTGGCAACAACTAATAGAAGCTGCGGATAAAAAGGAATCTCGCCTAGCAGAAGCGTCACAACAACAACAATTCAACCGAACCGTGGAAGACATTGAGCTGTGGTTGAGTGAAGTGGAAGTTAGCCTGAACAGTGAAGATTATGGGAAGGATTTGACATCCGTCCAGAACCTTCAGAAGAAACATGGGCTCTTGGAATTGGATGTCGCTGGTCATCAGGAGCGAGTTGATGGCGTTCATGAGACTTCACTGGAATTTGTGGAAAAAGGACATTTCGATGGGGATTCTATCAAGCGAAAAGCGGAAGGAGTTGAGAGAAGGTATTCTGCCCTTCAAACACCAATTGAAGCAAGGCGAAAGAAATTGGGTGACAGTCTCAGAGTCCAGCAACTTTTTCGAGACATTGAAGATGAAGACGCATGGATCCGTGAAAAAGAACCAATTGCGGCAAGCAATAACAGAGGTCGGGATTTGATTGGGGTTCAGAATTTAATCAAGGTATATCTTTCCTTCCTTCCTTTTCGTGATGATTTTCTCATCAGGTTACATTGACTTACATTTTGCATTCAATGTTTAGAAACACCATGCAGTTTCTTCTGAGATTTCCAACCATGAACCAAGATTGACTTCAGTTTGCGAAAGTGGGACTTCTTTGGGTCAACCCGGCAACTTTTTGGCGGATGAAGTCAATAGCCGCGTCAACAAACTTCAAATCCATTGGTTGAGTCTGAAGGAAAAGGCGGACAAGAGGAAACGTGACTTGGACGATGCTTTATTGGTGAGTTAATTTATCAGTTTCCAGGTGAATCCTAAACTGTCGACGTTGAAGGGATATAACTTCTAACTTCCATTCACTGTTTAGGCGCATCAATACTTTGCTGATGCAAATGAAGCCGAGTCTTGGATGAAGGAGAAGGAACCCCTCGTACTCTCTACAGAATATGGAAAAGACGAAGATTCGAGTGAAGGTAAGCGGATGCGCCTGTTGAAACTTGGAGAGTATGACGACACGAACACGACTCAACGCAGAGCGAAATTAATCACTTGTTTTTTTTTAATTCATAGCTCTGCTGAAAAAGAATGAAGCTCTCCTGTCGGATTTGGAAGCTTTTAAATCCACGATCGAAGGGCTGAGGGAACAGGCAGAGGCTTGTCGCCAAGCTCCGCAAGGTGACTTTGGTGGGAAAGAAGCCGTGATGGCACTTTACGATTACACAGAGAAGAGGTAAGTCTAAAAAGAATATTCCTCATCAATAAGACGCACAGGGGTTGGAGGAGGCTAGAAGTTAATTAAATTTACGTCAATTGTATTCCAGTCCAAGGGAAGTGAGCATGAAGAAAGGGGACGTTTTGACTTTGCTAAATTCAAACAATAAGGTAAGGTTCTGGATCTTTAAGGGACTCCTCGATTTATTAACGTACTAACTTTGATGGCGTTGATTCCTTGTCTGAATTAAATACTGTGTATTAATTGTATTGTATTAATGTATTAATTGCTCTCTTTTCAACAGGATTGGTGGAAGGTGGAAGTGAATGACCGCCAAGGCTTCGTCCCCAGCTCGTATGTGAAGCGTATTGATGCAGGCCTCTCTGCTTCTCAACAAAATTTGGCTGATAAATCCAGTATTTCTGCACGACAGAATCAAATTGAGTCACAATATAATCAGCTCCTCAATCTGGGACGAGTGAGACAAGACAAATTAAATGAAGCTTGCAAGGCCTACGTTCTTGTTCGTGAAGCAGCAGAACTTGCCTCTTGGATCAAAGAAAAGGAGCAATACGCCCAGGTTCAAGTAAGTTATGGAGAAGTGATAAAGTCAAATCTTTTCTTTGATCACTACAAAATGAAATAAGCAAGACTTAACTTGTATGTCTTTTGATTAATTTCAGGTGGCCGAAGTGAGCCCCGAGGTAAGGACTTTCTTTATTTCGCGTTTCTGCACTTTAGATGATGGGTATCAGGAGAAATAATTCTCATTATCACCCCCCTAACTTTTGACTGATAGGCGGATTTGGAGCAAGTTGAAGTTATGCAAAAGAAGTTTGATGACTTCCAGTCGGATTTGAAGGCTAATGAAGTCCGACTCGCTGAAATGAATGTCATTGCAATGCAATTGATGAGTCTGGGGCAAACGGAGGCTGCTGTAAAGATTCAAACGCAATTGGAAGATTTGAATCAGAAATGGACCTCACTTCAACAAACTACACAGGAAAAAGCAGATAAGTTGGGATCTGCTCATCAAGTTCAACGGTTCCATCGGTATGTTACAGTATCTTGTTGGTTGAAATGAATCCATCAAAATTTCAAAGGATCGAGCTTAATTTTACATAAATTCCTTTGGTTTCTGTGCAGAGATGTTGATGAGACCAAGGAATGGATTTTAGAGAAGGATGAGGCCCTTTCAAAGGATGACCTTGGCAAGGATCTTCGTACAGTTCAAGCCCTTCAAAGGAAACATGAAGGCCTGGAGCGAGATTTGGCTGCTCTTGGAGATAAGATCCGTCAATTGGATGAGACTGCTACGAAGTTGATGCAAACTCATCCAGAATCCGGAGAAACGATTTACTCGAAGCAACGGTAGGTTTGAGAATTGGAATTTTCGCTAAAAAACAATTAATATTATTGTTCGCATTCATTTCAGGGAAATTAATACAGAATGGACACAGCTCCAGACCAAGGCTACGAGCAGGAAGGAGAAACTCCTTGACTCTTACGACCTCCAGCGATTCCTCAGCGACTATCGGTAGGAATATTATCCGCAAATTATAAAACGAGGGAATGGACTAATTTATGTTAATTTTTATTTGCAGGGACTTGATGGGCTGGATCAATTCGATTATGGCACTCGTGTCAAGTGATGAACTGGCAACTGACGTCACTGGAGCTGAAGCTCTACTGGAAAGACACCAGGAGCATCGAACTGAAATGGATGCAAGAGCAGGGACATTCCAAGGTTTCGAAATGTTTGGGAAACAGCTCTTGCAGTCGCAGCACTACGCAAGCGTTGAAATTGGTGAGAAATTGGAGTCCATGTCAGAAGCTCGACAAGAATTGGAAAAACAATGGATTGCGCGAAGAATGCAATTGGATCAATGCCTAGAACTCCAACTCTTCTATAGAGATTGTGAGCAAGCTGAAAATTGGATGGGAAGCAGGTACTGGAACTTTCATTTTCATTTTCAATAATTTTTGAATTTGAATCCATGTGGGAATAATAAGGTTGGAGAGTCTAAATGAATTCCATTATGATCAGGGAGGCATTTCTTCAGGAGGAAAAGGACAATGCGAATGTTGAAGTCTTGATTAAGAAACACGAGGACTTTGACAAGGCAATAGATGGACAAGAAGAGAAAATGGCTCAGTTGGCTGCTTTTGCGGATCAACTTGTCTCGGCTCAGCACTATGCTTCTCCCCAAATCGACAACAAGAAGGATCAAGTACTTCAACGCTGGGAGAAATTAAAGGAAGCTTTGATTGAGAAGAGGTCCAAGCTTGGGGAATCTCAAACCCTACAACAATTCTCACGGGATGCCGACGAGATTGAGAATTGGATTTCAGAGAAACTACAATTTGCTACTGAGGAATCCTACAAAGATCCTGCCAATATTCAATCCAAGCATCAGAAGCACCAGGCCTTTGAAGCGGAGGTAAGCCCGTCTATTCTTTTAAATTATATTTTTAAACCAATTTAGATAGCAGTGCGAAGTTTCCGGTTCCTCGTTATTCTAACTTTTGAACACTTTTTCAAAAGATGAGTAATTTACTATTAGTTATGTGTCTAATAATTGTTAATGTTTAACTTTTCAGTTGGCTGCCAATGCCGATCGGTAAGAATGGAATACGGAATTTGCATCTGCTGTTCATTAGATCCTCATTGCTTACTTATTTTGGGTTAGAATTCAAGCTGTTCTGGCAATGGGTCACAATTTGATTGAGAAGCGACAATGTGGCGGAAGTGAAGATGCCGTAGAGAATCGATTGGACTCAATTGCACAGCAGTGGGAGACTTTGACACAGAAGACAAGCGAGAAGAGCATGAAACTCAAGGAGGCCAATAAACAGCGCACATTTATTGCGGCCGTTAAGGACTTGGACTTTTGGTTGGGCGAGGTAGAGAGCCTTTTGACTTCAGAAGATGCCGGGAAGGATCTTGCCTCTGTGCAGAACTTGATGAAGAAGCAACAGCTCGTGGAAGCAGATATCAACGCTCATGAAGACAGAATCAAAGGTAGCGTATTAAACAACTTAATTGGTAGCTTGGGTATCTTGATTAGAATCTCCAATTGGGTTATGAGTTTTTCTTAATTTAATCTTTGCAGATATGAATTCTCAAGCGGATAGTTTGATAGAGTCGGAACAATTTGACGCGGCAGCAATTCACGAAAAGCGTCAATCCATCAACTCTCGCTTTGAGCGTGTCCAAAATCTGGGAGCTCATCGTCAGTCTCGTCTCAATGAAGCCTACACACTCCATCAGTTCTTCCGAGACATTGCTGACCAGGAGTCATGGATAAAGGAGAAGAAACTTCTTGTTGGATCTGCAGACTACGGGCGCGATCTTACTGGTATACACATTCTCTCCAGACAAATTATATACTTCCTATTATTGTCATTGCGAAAATTAATGTTTGTTATGGTCTCAGGTGTCCAAAACTTGAAGAAAAAGCATAAGCGACTCGAAGCTGAGCTTGCTTCCCATGAACCTGCAATTCAGGCAAGTTCAGCAAGTAGTACAGTAAAAATATAACACACTAGCAATTGAAATGATCGATGAGTCATCGAATTCCTTAAATTCCAATAATGGAGGCGTCATTTTTAGTAACCACCACATTCAATTTTAAATTTCAGGCTGTACAGGACGCTGGACAGAAATTGATGGATGTTGCGAATATCGGAGTCCCAGAAATTGAACAGCGCCTTAAGGCCTTGAACCAGGCATGGGGAGAGTTGAAGCAAATGAGTGGAAACCGAGGAGATAAACTGAATCAGAGTTTGACCTTCCAACAATTCTTGGCTAAAGTTGAAGAAGAGGAAGGTAAACGCCTTAAATGGACCTATAATAAAATCATTCGTAAGCTATAGCATTCCACTCTCTTTTTAGCGTGGATTAGCGAGAAGCAGCAACTGCTAGTCGTTGATGATTTGGGTGATTCCATGGCAGCAGTACAGGTGAGCTGTCAAATTTTCAACCCTCATTGACCTCCTGCCGCCGCTTGCCGTATCACTCTATTGCTGTTGGTATTTTCGTTGTAGGGACTCCTAAAGAAGCATGATGCCTTTGAGACGGATCTTCTCGTTCATCGGGAGAACTGTGCAGAGATCTCTCAAGCTGGAAATGAGTTGATAAATGAAGAGAATCATCATGCCGATGCAATTGCCCAGCGTTGCAAACATCTCCAATCCAAGATTGAGAATTTGGCACAGTTGGCACAGAAGAGGAAGCTTGGGCTCTTGGATAATTCTGCCTATCTCCAGTTCATGTGGAAGGCTGATGTCGTCGAGTCGTGGATTGCTGACAAGGAATCACATGTTCGGAGTGAGGAATTTGGTAGGGATTTATCCACGGTCCAAACACTTTTGACGAAGCAAGATACGTTTGATGCGGGATTGGCTGCTTTTGAGCAAGAAGGAATTACCAATATTCGGAATTTGAAGGATCAGTTGACTTCATCACAACACTTCCAAAGTCAGCACATTCAGGTAACAATAATTGACCGCTTCTATTATTCAAAGTTCGGTAGACCCGGAGTTTATTTACGATTTCGAGTCTAAAATTGAGGCTTCCCCTTTCTTGGCATATAAGTTTACGGTTATAACTAGTAATTTTAAATCTGCAACGGTGTATTATTCTTCATCAGAAACGATATGAGGATGTGTCAAAACGCTGGAACGACCTACTTGCCTCCTCGGAAGCCAGAAAGAGTCGTCTCCTCCACATGCAGGATCAGTTCCGACAAATTGAGGAATTGTATTTGACTTTTGCTAAGAAGGCGAGTGCATTCAACTCGTGGTTTGAAAATGCTGAGGAAGATTTGACTGATCCTGTCCGTTGTAACTCAATCGAAGAAATAAGGTATGCAATATTGCGATTTTACATCTACTAATAAATTGACGCTGATTTTGTATTTATTTTGTCTTAATGTAGAGCGCTACGTGAGGCTCATGCACAGTTTCAATCTTCATTGACCACAGCGGAATCGGACTTCCAAGCTCTCGGAGGTATATGTTTATGCTGCAAAAAATGCTGGATGAGCAGTGCATGGAATTTAGTAGTGCATTAAGTCCATTCCATTCGTCTTGTTTTGCTTTTCCAGCCCTGGACAAACAAATAAAATCATTCAATGTTGGTCCAAACCCCTACACTTGGTTTACAATGGAAGCTCTGGAGGATACTTGGAAGAACTTGCAGAAGATTATCAAGGTACGTATTTTGAATTCAGATCAATACACCCTTACCCAAGTGAAATTGATTGAGGAGAGACAAAATAAATTTCTTCATTCTTCGTGTGTAGGAGCGTGATGTGGACTTGGCAAAAGAACTTCATCGACAAGAAGAAAATGACAAGTTGCGAAAGGACTTTGCACGGATTGCTAATGCGTTCCACCAATGGCTTACAGAAACACGGTCAGTTTTTAAGAATTTCCTATCCATCTCTACAAGTATTTTGCTCATGCGGAAACGACTTTGATTTTTCTTTTAACTGGGGATAATTGCGAAGATTTCGTCTCCTTGGTTGGAATGGGTAAAATAGCTCTTCTGCTCTCATTAACTGACGAGTGGGCATGCCTAATTCCTAATCGAAATCTCATCTTAACTTTATAGTTGTAATCCTAACTAACGTCGCAGCGTTAATTATTATTGTGCTCAAAAAGAGTTGACGCTTGATACTGTGAATGTAATATTAGATTTTCTCCTTGTTTTGTAACAGGTCATCCATGATGGAGGGTTCGGGAACGTTGGAACAACAATTGGAAGCTACAAAAGTAAGGCCAATTAATACCAATTCAGTTAAAGGGGGATTCTTGCTGACAAGTATGTTTAAATGGTAACCCAGCATAAGGCTGCAGAAGTTCGAGCTCGACGTTCTGATTTGAAGAAGATTGAGGATCTGGGAGCAATCCTGGAAGAGCATTTAATCTTGGACAACCGTTACACGGAACACTCGACTGTGGGTTTGGCCCAGGTGAGAATGCAATTCAACTTAATTATTCCCAAGATCAGATTAATCCAAATGTACTTTAATTGTACGTTTTTTGCAATTAGGCTTGGGACCAATTGGATCAATTGGGAATGAGAATGCAGGTGAATACCATATTAATTTTTATTTTTTTGCCAATTCGGATTGAAAGGAAGGGATGAGCGGGAAGCATTACGCCTGTGTGATTTTAATTTAATTTTCTCCAGCATAACTTGGAGCAGCAAATCCAAGCCCGAAATCAGTCCGGCGTGTCCGAGGATGCCCTCAAAGAGTTCTCCATGATGTTCAAGTGCGTTTATCAAATCAATAGTTCAACCTGTGGTGTGGTGTGGTTGTGAATGGATCGGATTGACTCCCTTGAATATTTTATCCACACAGGCATTTCGACAAGGATAAGTCCGGACGTCTGAACCAACAGGAGTTCAAGTCTTGTCTCCGTGCCCTCGGTTATGACCTCCCAATGGTTGAAGAGGGACAGCCGGATCCCGAGTTTGAAGCAATTCTTGGTAAGTTACGTCATGTTCCTCTTCTCTCCTGTCCCTCCGTCGTTTCTTGAAATACTATGGTGATCTTTCACGTTTTACAGATTCAGTGGACCCGAATAGGGACGGACATGTTTCCCTCCAGGAATACATGGGCTTTATGATCAGTAAGGAAACTGAGAATGTCCAGAGCTCGGAGGAAATTGAGAATGCATTCCGGGCAATTGCTTCTGGAGAGCGTCCGTTTGTCACCAAAGAAGAACTCTATGCTGTAAGTGTTCCCTCCAATCTAAGTAAAGTCCCTTCCGGAATTGTGCATTTATTGATTTTGCGTTTCCTCCCAGAACCTCACAAGAGAAATGGCGGACTACTGCATTTCCCGAATGAAACCGTACGTGGATCCAAAGACCGGTCACCCAGCACCCGGAGCTCTGGACTATGTCGACTTTACTCGTCAGCTTTTTCAGAACTAGAAGCAACCAGTAAGCAGGGACTGCTACTTTTAAGAAAACTGCCTTTACAATTTACAAGTCTCTAACCCTTAGTAGTTTGATTGCTAAACTTTTCAAAAAATTAGGAATTAGGTCTGGTTTGAGACAACTACAAATTCAATTAATGATTCACTCAGGTGAAAGCTTGGTGGCTTGACTTCCATTGTGCAAATAAATTGCTTGAATCACTAAACTGTCTGATCATGTAGATAAGGTGCGGGCTCAGGGTTTACTCATCCTCTTCCAAGTAGGCAAGGATTCGATCCAGTTTCACCCTCTGACTCTCTTGTTCTGAACCCAAGTCACTGATTCTCTGGAGCATATGCCGATTTTCTGTGGATTCCAATATCCCTAAATGTGCAACATAGTCCGTCTTCCCTGGTCCGCCGAAACGTCTCACTGGATCTGTCTCAGCTAATAGTGATTTTCTGAGGGAGTAGTCCATTTGTGAAGGGAGAGTGTTGATGCCTTCCAGATTCTCCTCCTCAAAATCAAAAGCCTGGAAAGGAGAACGAAACGGAATCAATTTGGATTCTGATTTGTGAAGTCGGGCGGTATAGGGCTAAGGCATTCTTACGCGATTGATTTCAGTGGGCGTGGGAAACGTCTTTAGGCTCCGGTCGTTCCCAATGTAGAGTCTCCTCCCTTCCTCAATGTCAAGGATCCCATCTTCCTCTGAATCTTCCTCACAGATGCAGGATTGACATTTGAAGAAGAAATACCGGAGAACGTAATACAAGTGACAGAAAATGATAAAGGGGGGTGGGAGGAGGGGCTTGCTTTGGAATTCCATGACGAACGTAAACCGTTGGAACATCCAGAGCTACAATCGTTTCAAAGTCTTGGGTTAACATGTCTGCCAAACGACTCAAATCTTGTAGCCAGATTCACGTACTTCAAGGGCAATGGCATCCACTTCCGCATAAATCCCATTGAATACGGCGATGAGAACGTTGACGATGAGAATGTTGGCGACCATCATGTAACTACACAAGGAGAGAATGGGAATGAGGACTTAACCCCACCGCTAATAAATATGGTGGTTGGAGGGAAGACGCTTCCTTACATTGCCCATGTTATTGGAATGATCCAGTGTCCAACTGGACACGGAAGTTGATCAGGGTCGTCTCCGCCGCATTGAGGGCTCAACGAGTCTGGAATTAGTCAACAAAAGCCAACATAAGCGGAAAACTTGTTTTGAAGACTTTTCCCCCACATTTGAAGACACTTATAAGCTTACCAACATCGATTTCTCCATAAAACATGACATAACTGCAAGGAAAGTTAAAATTCAATAAGATTCCATTCCGGATTAAACTGAATTGACTCACGGTTCTAGAAATGCTTCTGCAATTCGTTTCCATTCGGGATAAGTGTCAGGGAAGCGAATGGCTTCACGAGAAATCCCAAAGGCAATCATCACTACCATTAGGATCATGGCAAAGTAACTCTGGAGGAACAGAAGAATTGATGGTTTACATGCGATGAGTTAGTAATTACTTCCTTGCTCATATTTGTACCATGTGCTTCAGCATGCGTGTAATCATGACAAGTTTGGGCCCAACCCAACGATGATTCGATAGATACTTGTAGAGTCGAAGATTCCAGTAGATGCTGGAGACTTTGTAGATGAGCATGCCATAGCTGAAGAACCCTTTTTCAGGCGTGGGATAGATTCGTAGGGCCGTCCCAGCAAGAGTAAATAAAACCACAGCAAAATCCGTCAGGGACCAATTATTGGCCTTGAATTGATTCCACTTCTGAGACCAACTGTATCCGTCCATGCAAATAAACTCACGCACCGTGTCACATCCTAAGAGAAATGTTGCAAAAATTGAAAATTAGTGAATCCTAGTTAGAAAACGTTAAAACGACAGAATTGCTGCGGCCTACCAAAAGTTATCAAATAAGTGTTTTGGTAGATTTCCACTTTGCCCATTTTTTCCGGATCCTGTGGAACAAGGATCACATAGGCGAGGGAGCACAGGAAAATCAAGTAACCAATCTGTGTCAAAAGTAATCAGTTAAATGAATCAACGAGACACGAGAAAATGCAAATAATCTTGACCTTACAGTATGACGGTAGAAATTGACCATTGGTGCTTGTTGGAATTCGTAGAGCTTCCGACAAACGTTCAAGTCCTGCCGGGTGGTCACATAACTATTCCCCATTTGAGCATATTTATTGAAATCCTTTGGAGGTTCCATTCTTCTTTTCGCTTTTTCTTGGTCTACCAAGTCTAAGTCTGAATCCTCAGATGAAGTCTAAAATAAAAACAGAAAGGATGAGTGGAACAGACCTGGACTGGTGGCGAGATTTAATTAAATTTTTACAATTTTAAAATTTAATGGCTAAGATCTTACAATGTCCTCAAGAATGGTCACACGGTGTCCACTTTCTTTAACTTTTGGTTTCCTTTTCACCAAGATGACATCATCCTGTTCATTCCTCCTGAAAAGCGTTTCAGGGGCGTGTTTGCCCTCACCTGCGGTCTCTTGATGATCTCCATCCATCTTTGACCTCCGCCGCAAACGCTGGAGGAAAATGGAGCTTGGAATCGATGCTTTGGATTTTGTAAAGGTTTGCAAGGAAGCGTCATCTAAAAGTTGTTGGTCCACTGCATCTGGACTTAGCATTCCTTCCCTCTTCCCCTGATGGGGTAGGAGCTTCAATTCTTCTCGAGTCTTGAAATCGCAACAGAGAGCCAGCGGAGGAAACACGATCCCAGCCAGAACCTGTACAAATATTCTACATTTGAGATAACTGCGGATAACAGCGAGAACAGAGCATTCGTCGTGGCAGGTTACAATGAGCATTGTCGTATGTTGGTGGTGTAAGGCTCCCATCCACAAGTCCGCCAGAAGGATTTGACAGCAAGGGTGTCCCAAGAGCATCCGATGGTTCGCGGTGACGGCCAGAGTCAAACAAGTTTGCTTACTCCAGTGTTCCAGTTCCATTGTCAGCAATTGTCGAGCCAGTTGACAATCTAATTTGAAGCAAGTATCCAGGAGGGAGTAGCTCAACTCTTCCCACTCGTCTGCATATGCTTGGAACTCTGCGGCCAAATTTGTCTCTGTCTTCTCTGCAGCCTTGAATTCCTCTACGAGGTATTTGTTAAGGCGGACAGCTACGAGAGCCTTGGCAAGGGCACCGACGCCGTGTTTCCAGAGGAGAACAGCCATGGAGTGACGTTTTGTCAGGACTGCCCAAATCTATTCCAAAAAATTAACAGAGATAAATAGAAATATAAGGATTTTAAAATTCGTTTGAATTCATTGATCCTTACAAACAAATCGTCAAAGGGCTGCGTAAAATAAAAGTCGAAATTGGTCAGAGCTGTTTCTGCTGGAGTCTCCTCATCGCTGGAGTTCCGTTTCCGAGTCTTGAAGTTGCTGTAACGAGACTTGTATACGTGACCCATCATGTGGCTCATCGCGAATCCAATGTCATGGAGCGTCAAGTTTTTATCGAAAAGGGTGGTGGAGCCCTTCAGCCGTTTCTGTTTCGTCCGGAGTTTGACGAGCTCAAAGAGTAGAGTTCTCATTACAATGGAATAGGTGCGGTCCTTGGAATTGACAGGGGAATTTTCAAGCCATAAAGATTGCTCAATTGATTTAGAATGATATTATCGTCCTTACAAGACTGTAGAGCTCTTCCAGTCGTTTTGGGGTGAGGAAAGTCTGCATGTTCAGTCCATGCTCGATGAGAAGTTCGACAAAGTCCAGCCTGTTGGCAGACAAGGCCTCCATCATCGCATGCTCCAGTGCCTCTACTCTCCAAATTATTTTGTCAATTTGTAATTCGTTACTCTTCACGGGCAGGTAGGTGGTACTTGTCTTACCTCTGGACCAATCACGCCCATAGACAAAAACTTCATGCGTGGCAATGTCAACTCTATCCCAGGCCAAGGTCAAACTGAGTTGCTGAAGCGGAGTCCAGTGTTGGGACCGAAAGAGAGATGCTAGGAGAACCGTGTCGAAACTTTCGCTGTCCGGTGAACTCGCGTTGAAAATGGTAAGCTGTTGAAGAACAAAAAGTCAAACCGAAACCAGCAGATTCCACCTCTAGCCCTCCCCAGCGTCATCCGGATAACTTTTAAGCGTCAACCATTTTCAAATTAAAACAGTACCAGGTTCTTCCGGTTGACGATTTTACGGATTTCTTCAAAGAGCATGGAGCATTGAGCGGAGTTAACATTGTACCACTTCACCATCAAACTACAAACTTCCTCTCGAATATCATCCAGTCCAAGTCCACTGGAAAGTCGCCTTAGAATGATCGTTATCAGGTCAGCGGTGATTCCTGTCCCGGCAAATATTATGATAGGAACTGGGGGCTCATCGTACAAGTATTCCTAAAATAGTAGGAAGTCACAATGACAAAAGAACTGTATCAAAAGTGAACTGAGATTAAAATAGAAGAATAACCGTAATGTTTCGAAGGGTATTGAAACTTCCTCCAATCACGAGGCAGACAATCGGACAATTGCAGCCACGATCTAACACAACCCCCAACATTATTCGAATCAAACAAATTGGGGACACAGTCAAGGGAAAATGACGAACTTGGGCTTGTGGGATAACTGGCAATGCATCTTTCCAATCGTCTCCTAAAAACGGATTCTCCGCCCAACTTCCCCACAGAGCCATTGTCCACAAGGAGGAAGTTTGAGTGTCGTGGGTTGAGGATGATGTACTTGGAAGAGGATTGCTCCAGGGGGTTGTAGATCCTATCCTTGTTGTGTCCAATTAGCACTTCACGATTCTGTACAATCCCAAACGGACAAATCCCAATGCTCACGACGCGTCCTCTCTTGACTCCAAGGACTCGTTGATTTCCTAGTGCCGTTCCAACATGTTTTGCTACACCTGGAAAATATTTCATTAGATTGCAATTGAACTTTGGTCACGGAAGGATTCTCATTCCCGCTGGGCTTCCATTGTTGATGAGGGCCTGCTTACCTCTGTTGAGTCCATTCGTAACAATCCATGCCCCCGTAGTTTTTGCAGCCTTCAAAAGTCCGACCTGGAGGATCTTTCCAAGCCTTGGCGGGAGGTCAAAGTTGGTGTTGGATCCCCTAATGGATATCAGGAGCTTGGGCATCGGGAGACCCCAGACGAGCGTCATGAGTTGTGTGACCAGTTCCGGGTTCGTATCATGAGAGAGGCGAACATACTGAAATTAAACACAGGCGCATCATGTAATCCTGCCAGCGTTAACCAGGACGCAAGTATTTTTGGAACTCATTCCTGACGTGTGATTTGTTAGGATGATGCTCTCCTTCGAAGATGATTGTTCCGTAAGCATCCGTAGGTGAAACCTTGGTGTGAGCCGAGGGAAGCCAAGTGTCCGTGGACCGCAGATGCTGGTGCATGGAATGTTCCACCTTTGACTTTCCACACTGACACCACTGGCTATCGTCGGACGAAGGGATAAAGAAAATGCACTCCCGTTTGTTAATATTCAGCTCAATCCATTTCGGCGGAAGCTGGTGGAAAGATCAACAGAAAAATTAGACAAGTTGTGATTGGAAATGTCAACTTTCTTTCTATTCTTTCAAAACTCGTCTGCCCCCTCACCCGTATCTCTCCTACTCCTGACATTTTCAAAAAGTATCCAGGAAAGGAAATGTCGTCCAGAAGAACACCAAATGTCCAGAAGAGGAAAGCACGCTTATTTCAGACAGAATAAATTATTCTGAAATTCTGAACCCTGACTGACCTTTCCCATTTCGAATTCCGAAGAATGTTTCTCAATCAAGTCACAACCACCCAATTGTCATGGATCCTAAAATGTTTATTCTGAATAAATATAATTTCTATTTCGCTGTGAATAAGGTGGATGATAGAATAATTATTAGTAGGAAGGAGGTTAACAATGCCGTAGTAGAACAGGAACACCTTTCATCTCCCTACCCGTGATGGATTTGATTTCTATAGATTGCTAACATTCCTACTTTGTTTTTTGAGAGCCGTCAAATGACTCTTCTAAACTGGTTGTGCCTAAGAAGGTTAAAAGTGACTCTGGGATACAAAAACTAAAGCAGTCTTAGAGTCTAATAGGAGTTAAATGTGATGTCTAATGAGATTAAAATAGGTAACAGTGCAAGGTAGGCAAGAAGAGAGATGACTTTTAGCCTTAAAACGGAGAATCCTCCTAAAAAGTATCCAGTCATTAACATAATCCAAATGAATACAAAAGATTAAAACTCTAAATTAAGAGCAACGGCCAACAAAAGGATGTGTCAGTGTCAAAATTAATACAACTGAAGCTTGGGTATTTGAGGTAACAAAGAACTTCCCTGTAAAATCTTTCTCTCTCGAGACTAAACATTTTAGTCGCCCCTCGTCCAACTTATTACATCAGGTACGAATACGTTATTATTTTATAAGTAATTATGGGAAATAATAACAAAAACGTTACTATTACTGTAAATGATAAGAATTTAGAGTTTACAGAGGAAGGGCGTATTCATATGACTAAATCCCATTCGAGAACCGTTTCGACCCTTTGAATTTTGAAATGATGTTACAGATTTTGAGAGCAGGTCCTAATTTGAGGTCCATGTACTTCATCATAACTTCTGAGTTTAACAACTGCATCGCCTTTCCGTCAATTTCCTATACACGCAAAAAGATAAGTCTTATATTCATTCCTTCCTGTTACAGACTTTATTAGATTTGAATTTGAAAACTAAAGAAATAATAATAAAGAACCATACATGTCTCCGGAAAATTTCGGCGTGAACGGCCATACTGGAATCAATTGAAGTAATGTGGAGAATAACTTCCTCAACGGACCAATCACTCGGATCAATCCTACTTTGCCCATTTGTTTGCGGAGGTGTGGGTGGCGGCGGTGGCTCGACCCTACTTGAGGAGTGGACATTGACGGACTGTCGCTGCTGGTACGGTGCCACAGCCAATGGCGGTGGTGGTGGGAGGGGTTGAACGTGTTGCTGCATCCGAGGACTCGACGTAGTAGCTGTAGCAGTAGCTGTGGGTTTGGTAACCCCTGATTGAGTTTGAAAGGAATTTGGTTTCGGAGGAGTCGCACCAGAGATCTTCTGCAATTCTGGCAACTTCATAACTTTGGCAGGATGGTCAGGAGGAATGTGGCCAGGGCTGCCATTGGCAGAGTCCACACTGGCTCGTTTCCCAAATGACTGCAATTCTGGAGGAACGCTCTTCTTCTCATCAACTGTACATCTTGTACACTCTGCTTCTCCGACCAATCTCTCACAGCACCCAATACTATGTAGGAATATTTTCACTTCCTCCCAGAACTCTTGTTTGGATTCTATTGTTTTCAACTTGAGTCTGGTTCTTCCAACGGTGACCACTTTCCCATTTCCTTGTCTCACAAACTGGATTATAGCCTTGGTATCAATTGCACAGTCCAGCAGCATCTGCATAACAACTTGGATCATCTTCCCCGCAGGAAGTGGGCCATATGTCGAAGTTAGCTCGGATACTTTTGTCGCATTCAATAGTTCTCCCAGTTTACACCTTCTGTTGATATTAATTATCACTTCGTCATCCGTTGGGTAGGCTATTTTGGATGGACCCTTGACACCGGGTCCCTGGACAGGATGACCACTCTGTGCACACCTGTAAGACAAAGCCCTCAAAATTAGTATTAAAAATGAAAATGCTGTAACGTTAATTATAGGAAGACGACGTCAATGCAGTAGGAGCCTACCATCCAACAGGAAAAATGTCACGCGAATCATAAGTTGTATCATAGTCAAAGGCCCCACGCCATCCGTCAAATGCGATCGTGATAGTCTCTCCGTTTACTGCACCTAGAAACACACAAAAATTGAATGAATTCCCTAACCCAGGAACTAAATGACATGTTTTTGGGGAACCTACCAATCGTAGCAACACAAATTAGCTTAGGATTCTTCAAGTCAACGGCTTCCAGTTTCATTCCAACCCTAAAGTAGTTTCCTTTTGGAGATGGTGGTGGTGGTTTGAAGCTGCTGACGGGGGCCAGTGGCGCCATGTGAAGCGTTTTGCTTAGGAAAGTTGGCCAAAATGATGCATTCTTCTGGAATCCAAGAGGAGGTTGGAGCATTTCTCCATTCTTCTCACATTGTCCAATGTAACTGATTTCTTCAGAATCGACAAGCCTCCAGAAGTCGTTGGAAGTGTCTGATCCATCAAGACGAAGTTTGAGGCGTGGTCCAATTGTACTGACGACTGTAGCAATGCATGTTGAAGTGGTGTTCCTAGGATCAATCGCTTCCAATTTCATGTTGGGAGCAAATTCATTAGCAGGTGGACTCCGATGCTGTTTTACAAAAAATACAAAATAAAAATTTATAAACTAGAGAACTAAAAGCTGCTAACTGGACGTTTGCATCTAAATTATATGGCGGAGTAGATGATTAAATTATGTAACCTGTTTGAAGCAATATGCAGGGGCAGCCTTGGCTCCGCATTCAGCCAGGTATGCTTCCCAACGAGGACTAAAGTCGTAGCATGCTTCGGATGAGAATGTAATCGGACCAGAAGGATATTTGACTGCATTCTTTTTCGCCATGGTCTCGCCAAGCTTCTCAGAACTGATGCTGCTGTTCAGTATATTGGAGGGATGCAGAGAAGGTGAAGAGGACTTGTGTTGTTCCTTCTTTTGGAATTTAGATAGGCATTCAGTACTGCAAAACTCTTTGGAGTGTGACGCCATTTCCAGTCTTATAGGTGCTCCAGGGAGAACATTGTCACAAAATGCACAAGCACCCTGAAATATATCGAAATTGTTCAAAAGAATCCTGCTGAATGCGTATCATGGCGCGTGGATTATAAAGACATGAAATCTTACCTTGCTGTAGGCGTCCCTAAAGTTCTTCAAGCATTTTGTTGAACAGAATTCACGCTTTCCGTGCTGAGTTGGTAAGACAAATATAGAAGCCTCTTTACCTTCCTTTGCACACCAGTCGCATACTCCTTTACCATCTGATTTTGGTGGTCTTCCAGGGCCTACCATTTTCCCTAGTTAGTGAATAAAATCATAATTAAAAGAATCAGGTTTCTACTTGAGGGTAGATTCGAATGTGAGATTGAGAATAAAAACTAATCCAAAATATTTACTCTCTGATGATGACATTGCGCGTATCCACGGTTGTTGTAGTCCGAAATCTGAACAGTGTCACTCACTTTATGTTTAGTCTTTCTCTTTATTGGTTTCTTATTAGTTTAGGCTAGTTTGTTGAGTTGGTTGGATGTTGTGATTGCTTGTGACGTAACTTGACTTGGTGTATAAATCAGCTGCTGATGGTGCTGACGGTTTCTAAAAGGGGACAGAGATAATTAAATGAGAATAATTATTGGCTGACCCGGGCGAGAGATGTATTCCGAATGGTTAATATTAACGACTACTTACTACTTTCTGTTTCTAACTTTACTTTAGAGTTGGTGGAACTGGAAAATATCAGTTTTCGATATTTACCTGAATTGATTTTTCCAAATTAGGAGAAACGTCATCCATCAAATTTAAGATGACGCGTGTGCGAGGGGTCTTAAAGTGAGTGAGTGAAGTTAACAAATAGACCCGAAATCAGTCCGTCGATTTAAGTCTTAAGTGACAACAAGCACAGAATGGAACGACCTTGAGGTTTCCTCCAAATTCTTCTGATTCTTTCGCGACTGTCTGAATACCGGAGCAGGGAGGCAGGCGGAGTCTTGTAAAGATTCAACTCCCTTTCTGCGCCAAGCGTCTTCTCCTTAACACTGACACCC
>Ga0194135_10000789_pt1 | contig 18487 bp, 21 predicted proteins | sample LitLau_LLRF_2013_FD_134024 | JGI IMG/M metagenome (GOLD analysis project Ga0194135, IMG submission 134024) | Freshwater sediment microbial communities in response to fracking from North America - Little Laurel Run_MetaG_LLRF_2013 (version 2) | ecosystem: Environmental > Aquatic > Freshwater >...
CATCCATACTATTGTGTTTTCTGACAGACCACCCAACACTGTCACTTGCGGTGAAACATTCAAGACCACCCAAGTTGCTTGTCTATCATAAGTGGACTACCCCGCCAATGCTACCACCGTTTGCTTACAAAGTTGATATCTACCCAATTCTCAGCCTGCGGCTGGAATTGAATTGGGTTGATCGCATCTACTAGGTTTCAATTAAATCTTCTGGCCATGACTAATAATTGTATGCGTACCAAACCAGGTCAAATTCACAATGGATGAGAGTACAACTCTGGCTGATCTACTTGCCCTCAATCTCCACAACTTCGAAGAGGAAGTAAAGAACATTGTGGATAAGGCAGTCAAAGAAAGCGCAATGGAGAAAACGTTGAAGGAATTGGACACAACTTGGAGTTCTCAAGAATATGAATTTGAATTACATCCCAGAACTGGACTTCAGCTTATTAAGGCTTCCGAGGAACTCATTGAGATCCTTGAGGACAATCAAGTCCAATTGCAAAATATTGCTATGTCTAAATACATCGCGTTTTTCCACGAGGAAGTGGAGTATTGGCAAAACAAACTGTTTATGGCTGATCAAGTCCTCGCAAGTCTTGGAGAAGTACAACGAACATGGTCTCATCTTGAATCAATCTTCATTGCTTCAGAAGATATCCGGAAAAATCTCCCTGAAGATGCCAAGCGCTTTGACAAGATTGATAAAGATTTCAAGGTTACAATTGCAATACAATAAATCAAACATGAGTCAGACATTGGTAATTAATTCACTGCAAAAATTATATTTCGTGGCGTAGGGTGTGTTAACCAAACTTCACAAGTCGAAGAATGTGGTAATCGCTACTAATCAACCTGGTGTGCTTCCTGATCTTGAGAGATTGCAAAAGGAATTGGCAGTGTGTGAAAAAGCTCTCGCAGATTATTTGGAAACAAAGAGATTGGCTTTTCCCAGATTCTATTTCGTCTCTTCTGTCGATCTGCTCGATATTTTGTCCAACGGAAACGAACCAGAATTGGTTGCAAGACATTTGGCCAAATTATTTGATGCTATGGCCAAGTTGGACTTTACAAAAGAACAGAACAAAGCTGGAGAAACAGTCAATACCAAAACAGCTTCAGCGATGCGAGCAAAAGATGGAGAAATGGTATGCCTATGCGTGTGTAATTTTTGCTCTGTATATTCTGAGTGTCTGTTATGATGGTAGGTACCCTTTAACAAATTGTGTGACTGCACTGGGCCAGTCGAAGTATGGCTGAATCGCCTAGAAGAAGCTCAGCGAGCGACTGTTCGTCACTATTTCTCTGAAGCTGTCACAAGTTATGAAGAAAAGCCCAGAGAAGTTTGGGTTCAAGACTTTCCAGCACAGACGGCCCTTTGTGGAACCCAGATTTGGTGGACCAGTGAGGTTAACGTAGCATTTTCCAAACTAGAAGAAGGGTACGAAAATGCTCTGAAAGATTACTACAGAAAACAAGTTCAGCAGTTGAACACTCTCATCGGACTTCTTCTGGGTCAGCTCACAGCTCAAGAGAGACAGAAAATCATGACCATTTGTACTATTGATGTACATTCTCGAGACGTTGTGGGTAAACTGATCGCCATGAAAGTTGAGACATCTCAAGCATTCCAATGGCAGAGTCAATTACGACATCGATGGGACTATCAGGAGGAAGATTGCTTTGCAAATATTTGCGATGCACAGTTCCGATATTGGTACGAATATCTTGGGAACACTCCCCGACTTGTGATCACACCGTTAACTGACAGATGTTACATTACACTCACCCAGTCCTTACATTTGATAATGGGAGGAGCTCCGGCTGGACCAGCAGGAACTGGAAAAACGGAGACTACAAAAGATCTCGGACGTGCCTTAGGCATGATGGTGTATGTGTTCAATTGTTCCGAGCAGATGGACTACAGGTCAATAGGAAACATCTATAAGGGATTGGCTCAAACAGGAGCTTGGGGATGTTTCGATGAGTTCAATAGGATTTCTGTGGAAGTCTTGTCTGTCGTTGCTGTCCAAGTGAAATCTATTCAAGTATGTGTAGAAACGTATTTAATACAGTAACACTAACTGATGGATTTCTTGTATTCATTATGTGATAATTACTGTAGGATGCCATTCGAGACAAAAAAGCGAGATTTAATTTCATGGGTGAGGAAATCAGAATTATTCCAACTGTTGGAATTTTCATCACGTAAGCCATACTTTATTTCGTATGTAATCTGGAACATATAACAAAATAAATCCCATTTTTTAACCAATTATTCTCTAGAATGAATCCTGGTTACGCTGGGCGTACAGGTAACAATTATTTCAATATATTGCATAATCTATAGTTCTGAAAGCTCGTAACATGTTTATGAATTTTGTTTTTCATTAATTTTCCAGAACTCCCCGAAAACTTAAAAGCTCTCTTTCGTCCGTGCGCTATGGTCGTTCCTGATTTCGAATTGATTAGTGAAATCATGTTGGTAGCTGAAGGATTCCAAGAAGCTCGACTTCTTGCTCGAAAATTCATCACTCTTTACACACTGTGTAAAGAACTATTATCCAAGCAGGACCATTACGATTGGGGCTTGAGAGCGATTAAATCTGTGTTGGTGGTAGCCGGATCCTTGAAGGTATACATAGTTAATTAAATCAGTCTTTCATGCACACCCAGCCCTATAATATACTATTCGTTTTGTGAACAGAGGAGTGACCCAGATCGTCCAGAGGACCAAGTACTCATGCGAGCCCTTCGAGATTTCAACATTCCAAAGATTGTGACTGACGACGTTCCTGTATTTATGGGACTCATTGGAGATCTTTTCCCTGCTTTGGACATTCCTCGTAAGCGAGACATGGAATTTGAGAAGAACGTCCGGTTTGCTGCACTCGCAGGAAAACTCCAACCAGAAGACAACTTTATTTTGAAAGTTGTTCAACTTCAAGAACTGATTGATGTTAGACACTCCGTGTTTATCATTGGAAATGCTGGCACTGGCAAAACACAAGTGTGGAAGACGTTATACAGAACTCACCAGATTCTTAAACATCGTCCGGTTTTCGCTGACCTTAATCCCAAAGCTGTGACTAACGACGAGTTGTTCGGTATTATTAATCCTGCTACTCGTGAATGGAAAGATGGTAATGTATATACTTAATTAATATGAAAATAATTGAATCGTCCATCATGTAGTAAAAACTAATCTATTCCATTAAGGAATTCTATCCGTGTTGATGAGAGATCAAGCTAACCTTACTGGAGACGGACCCAAATGGATCATTCTCGACGGAGATATTGATCCTATGTGGATTGAAAGCTTGAATACGGGTAAATTCTCTTTCATGATTATTAAGACATTAGTAATATTATTGAAAGTATAGTGTTTAATTTTGTGTATTGTTATCTAGTCATGGATGATAACAAAGTGTTGACACTTGCCAGTAACGAACGAATCGCAATGACCAAAATGATGCGATTGATATTCGAAATCTACACTCTAAGGGTGGCTACTCCAGCTACAGTATCCAGAGCTGGAATTCTTTACATAAATCCTCAAGATTTGGGATGGCAGCCATACGTAGCCAGTTGGATAGAGAGAAGGGAATCTCCTGCTGAGAAAGCAAACTTCACAATTTTGTTTGATAAATACATTCCAACAATTATTGAAGTGAACAAGAATCGATTTAGGAAAATCACACCCATCCCTGAAATAACTCACCTTGAGCTGCTCTGCAATCTCCTGGAGTGTTTAGTAACTCCTGAATCTTGTCCCTCTGAATGTCCTAAGGAATGGTTTGAGATTTATTTTGTATTCGCCACAATCTGGGCCTTTGGTTCAGCAACTTTCCAAGATCAGATTATTGATCACCGTGTTGACTTCTCCAAGTGGTGGCTCAATGAATTTAAATTCATTAAATTTCCAACGGGTGGAATTGTCTTTGATTATTATATTGATCATGAGACCAAGAAGCTACTTCCTTGGGCTGACTTGGTGCCCAGATTTGAGTTGGATCCAGATATGCCGTTGCAGGTAATTTACCGGAAAAGGAGCACTTTCACCATTGCTAGAGGCATTTACAACTGCAGTAATAATTACTTTCTTTGCAACTTATAGTCTGCTATGGTTCACACTGCTGAAACAACTCGAGTGAAGTTTTTCATGGATATCCTGATGGCTAAAGGTCACCCTGTAATGCTGATCGGATCTGCTGGATCAGGAAAAACTGTTTTGGTCAATGACAAACTCGGAGCTCTTCCAGACAGTTACATGATCGCTAATGTTCCATTTAATTTCTACACGACATCTGAAATGTTGCAAAGAGTTTTAGAGAAGCCGTTAGAAAAGAAAGCAGGCCGAAACTTTGGCCCTCCTGGAAATAAAAAGTTGATTTACTTTATTGATGACATGAATATGCCCAAGGTACATACACTGTAAAAAATGTACTTGAGTTATCAATATTGCATGAAATTAATTGACTTGTTCGATTTAGGTCGACGAATACGGAACCGTACAACCTCATACCATGATTCGTCAACACAGAGACTATGGTCATTGGTATGACAGAGTGAAGTTGAGTTTGAAAGACATCCACAATGTCCAATATGTTGCGTGCATGAATCCTACCGCTGGAAGCTTCACGATCAATCCTCGACTTCAAAGACATTTTGCTGTGTTCTCCGTCTCGTTCCCTGGAGGAGATGCATTGACAACCATTTACAAGACAATCTTGCAGCAACATTTAGCAAGCGCCATTCATAAGTTCTCGGGATATGTTCAGCGAACTGCTGGACCTTTGGTCAATGCAGCTTTAGCACTTCATACGAAGATTACATCTACTTTCCTTCCTACAGCCATCAAATTTCACTATGTTTTCAACCTCCGAGATTTGTCCAATATCTTCCAGGTTACACTATAATGCAGATGCCGCTTAAAATTGTTGTCCTAATCTTACATCTTAAATTGTTTCGTAGGGAATATTGTTCAGTACTTTCGATTGCCTTCAACAACCAATCGACTTGGTTCGTTTGTGGATGCATGAAGCTCAGAGGGTGTATGGAGATAAACTTGTCGACGACAAAGACATCGGAACTTTCCAAAAACTAATTACAGATTTTGCTAAAAAGGGATTCGAGGTAAGTTTTAATTTGTATAAATCAGGGCGATGTAAAGTATATACGGTCGCTTGATTACGGTTGGAATTCATACAAAATGCATATTTAACCTTCCTGTATATACATATAAAATGTAAAGAATGACATGATGATTTATTGATTACATTAATTTTGACTGCATCCGGTGACGATGCCAGAAGAAAAAAAATGAGTGGCTTCATTTTGAGATATTCCCGGAAATTATTACATCTGTGGGTATCAGTAGGAAGTATAGTTTTTGTTACACCTTTGATCTTTGCATGAAGTTTTTAGAGCAAGTTGAGCTTCTAATTTTTAATAGTGCATTCGTATTTTTGATAAAAATATCACCAACTTTCTGTATTATAAATCAATTCTTTTAATACTGCACAGTCATTTGTAGACTGAAACAATTATATCAAAATACGCCCTAAGATTTTAACTATTCACAGGACATGGATGAAACTGCCTTGCTTGCTAAACCTCTCATCTACTGTCACTTCGCTCAAGGAATGGGAGACCCGAAGTACATGCCTGTTGTGGACTTCACTAATCTCCAAAAACTACTTGTGGATGCTCTGAAGTCGTATAATGACTTCAACAGTATCATGAGTAAGGCATCAGTACATTATGATATGGATATATTCTGCGGCGTATAGTAATGTACTTACGTAGCACCTTCAATATGAAATTTTCTGTGCAGATTTGGTGCTGTTCGATGATGCCATAAATTACGTGTGTAAAATCAGCCGGATTCTGGAGTCCCCCAGAGGAAACGCTCTTCTTGTAGGTGTTGGTGGAAGTGGTAAACAGAGTTTGTCTCGATTAGCAGCTTTCATGTCTGGACTTGACGTGTTCCAAGTGGCATTAAGAAAAGGCTACGGGTTAAACGATTTGAAGAATGATCTTGCGTTGCTGTATATCAAGGCAGGACAGAAGAACTTGGGAACAATGTTCCTTATGACTGATGCTCAAGTTGCAGAGGAAAAATTCCTCGTGCTAATCAATGACATGTTAGCTTCTGGAGAAATTGCAGATCTCCTTCCAGACGATGAAGTAGAGAATATCATTTCCGCTATGAGAACAGAAGTGAAGACTGTCGGAATTCCAGATACTAGAGAGAACTGCTGGAAGTTCTTTATTGAAAGAGTAAGAAAGGTGCTGAAGTGCGTGCTATGCTTTTCTCCTGTTGGAAGCACATTAAGAAGTCGATCCCGAAAATTCCCTGCTGTTGTGAACTGCACGTCCATCATTTGGTTTCAAGGATGGCCAGCAGACGCCTTGATGTCTGTGTCTCAGAGATTCGTTAAAGATATTGAAGTACTCCCTGAAGCTCTGCACGATCCAATTGCTTCATTTATGGCTTTCGTCCATTCATCTGTTGAACAAATGTCTACTGTTTACTTGCAAAATGAAAAGAGGTACAACTACACAACTCCCAAATCATTCTTGGAACAAATCGACCTGTATGGAAAACTCGTAACGACAAAAAATCACGAAGCATTTGCCAAAGCAGACAGACTTGAAAGTGGGTTACTCAAGTTAGAATCTTGTGCTCAACAAGTAGAAGCCTTGAAAAAGGTATTGGCAGTTCAGGAAGTTGTCTTGAAGGAGAAAAATGAAAAAGCTGATCATTTGATTCAAGTTGTCGGAAAGGAAACGAATCAAGTAGTTACAGAGAAACAAAATGCTGCGGTTGAAGAGAAGAAAGTTGCAGTGACTGCTGCAGACGTGACAAAGATTAAAGAAGTTTGCAGAATCGAGTTGGAAAAAGCTGAGCCTGCTTTACAGGCTGCTTATGCAGCTCTGAATACACTCAACAAAGCTAATCTTACGGAATTAAAGACATTCACATCTCCTCCCCCGGATGTAGTCAATGTGATCATGGCAGTTTACATAATGTGGGAAGGTACGAGAACTGGAAAGATTCCGAGGGAAAAGACCTGGAAAGCTGCCAAAACAGGAATGATGAGTGATGTCCAGAAGTTCTTGGATGGTCTTATGAATTTAGACAAGGAAAAGATTACAATGCCTATGGTGGATGCTATGAAACCTTTCTATGAAATCCCTGGATTCGATCCTGACCTAATTCGTTCTAAATCCTTTGCGGCTTCTGGACTTTGCTCGTATGTATTGAATGTATTGAAATTCAACGACGTCTTTCAGGACGTCGCCCCAAAGAGAAGAGCTTTGAATGAAGCTACTGAAACTTTAAACAAAGCTTTAGATCGATTGAAGTACTTGAAAAATCGAATTATTGAGTTGGAAACAAAGTTAGAAGTATTGACAGCTGAATATGAAGTCGCTATTGCAGCTAAGATGAAGTGTCAAGCAGAAGCAGATAGGACAGCATTGACAATTGACTTGGCCAATCGACTTGTGGGAGGTTTGGCTGCTGAGAAGAATCGTTGGATACAAAATGCAGCTAATTACAGAGCGAGTACGCTGACGATTCCAGGAGACATGTTATTGGTCACAGCTTTTGTGTCTTACTTGGGATGCTTTACAAAACCATATAGAATCAACCTGTTGGACAAAACATGGATTCCATACTTGAAGAATCTGAAACCACCTATTCCAATGTCAGAGACAGTTGACCCTATGCCAATTCTCACGGATGATGCTGAAATTGCAATGTGGAACAATTACGGTCTTCCTGCTGACAGAATGTCTGCTGAAAACGCAACTATACTGATGAACTCTCAACGTTGGCCTTTGATGATTGATCCACAATTACAGGGGATCAAATGGATCAAGAGTATGTACGGTAGTTCCCTAAAAGTCATTCGCTTGGGGCAAAAGGGTTACTTGGAAGTCGTAGAAGAAGCCATTTCGCAAGGGCACACTGTCCTCATAGAAAACATTATGGAAAGTGTAGATCCCGTTTTGGAACCACTCCTTGCTCGCAATCTTATTAAGAAAGGAACTGCCATCAAAATGGGAGACAGAGAAATCGACTACAATCCTGCCTTCAGATTGATTCTGCAAACGAAGCTTGCCAACCCTCATTATAAGCCTGAAATGCAAGCCCAAACAACATTAATTAACTTTACCGTAACACGAGATGGCTTAGAAGATCAACTGCTTGCTGAAGTCGTGAAGGTAGAGCGTCCAGATTTAGAAAGCCAAAAGTCTCAACTGACTAAACAACAGAATGAGTTCAAGATTCTTTTGAAGAAATTAGAAGATAACTTGCTTACCAGGCTGCAATCTGCTCAAGGTAACTTTTTAGACGACACAGAACTTGTTGAAAACTTGGAAACAACCAAGAGAACTGCTGGAGAAGTCGAAGTTAAAGCGAAAGAAGCTGTAATCACGACTGTTAAGATTGACGCTGCTCGAGAACTTTATCGTCCAGCGGCTAGTCGAGCTTCTCTGTTGTTCTTCATTTTGAATGATTTGAACAAAATCAACCCAATTTACCAATTCTCTCTCAAGGCATTTTCAACTGTCTTTCAAAATGCAATCAAAACTGCACCTGCTGCGAATGATGTCAGCAAGAGAATCGAAAATTTGATTGACTCAATTACATTCTCTGTTTGGGTGTACACAACTCGAGGCTTGTTTGAATGTGACAAGTTAATCTTCACTACTCAAATGGCTTTCACAATTCAACTTCAGAAGCAAGCTATTCTTGCTGCAGATTTGGACTTTTTGCTACGGTTTCCAATTATGCCTAACGTTGCGAGTCCTGTGGAATTCCTAACAAATACTAGTTGGGGTGCAGTGAAAAGTTTGGCCAGTTTAGATGATTACAGGTGTTGATATTGATAATATTGATTCGGCTTTTCGACTAATCAATATTGTTAGTTAAAAAACTACATAAATGTCGCTGTTCATTCGTAGAAACCTGGATCGAGACATAGAAGGATCTGCGAAGAGGTGGAAAAAGATAGTTGAAGCTGATCTGCCTGAACGGGAAAAGCTTCCACAAGAGTGGAAGGCAAAAGCTGGAGCACAAAAGCTTTGTATTTTGAGAGCTCTTAGGCCGGATCGAATGGTGAGAACTTAGAATCTTGAATTTTGAAATCAGACTCATTCTGCTCTATATTTCAAAATATAATTCGAATGGGGATTTTTGTTTCAGACTTATGCTTTGTCAGTATTTGTCGAAGAAGCCTTGGGTACGAAGTTCACTCGACCAAGGCGTATGGACTTTGCTAAGTCATTCGAAGAGACTTCAAACATAACTCCAGTGTTCTTTATCTTGTCACCTGGAGTGGATCCTTTGAAAGTAAGTTGATTTATGATCGATTAATCCTACATCCAGAAATTCTAAAGATCTCTTTAAAAATTTCAGGATGTCGAAGCTTTAGGAAAGAAGCTCGGTTGGACTATGGACAAAGGAAATTTCCACAATGTTTCTTTGGGACAGGGACAGGAAATAGTAGCTGAAAATGCTTTAGACGTAGCAGGAGAAAAAGGACATTGGGTAATTCTTCAGAACATTCATTTAGTGGCTAGATGGTTGGCTACTCTGGAGAAGAAACTGGAGCAGAATTGGGAGAAGTCTAGCAAAAAGTATCGAGTGTTCTTGAGTGCCGAACCTGCTCCAAGTCCTGATACCCACATCATTCCTCAGGTTTCATATTACCTTAATTATTGTGAACAATTAAGTAGTGAAAAGAAACTTGAATTTTATTCCATCTCTTCATTCTTTAATCACAGGGAATTCTCGAGTCGTCTATTAAAATCACAAACGAACCTCCCACAGGAATGATGGCCAACTTGCACAAAGCTTTGGATAATTTCACCCAAGACCAAATGGAAGCGTGCTCGAAAGAATTGGAATTCAAGGCCATTCTGTTCAGTTTGTGTTATTTCCACGCAGTCGTTGCAGAGAGACGAAAGTTCGGAACTCAAGGCTGGAACAGAGTGTACCCCTTCAACACGGGAGATTTGACAATAAGTGTAAATGTACTGTACAATTACTTGGAAGCTAATTCCAAAGTTCCATGGGAAGACTTGCGGTACTTGTTTGGAGAAATTATGTACGGAGGGCATATCACCGATGATTGGGATAGGAAATTATGCAGGTCTTACCTTGAAGAATACATGCAACAAGAATTGGTAAAAAGCTGGTTCTCAATTTTATTAATGATCGGGTTATTTACATGATGGCTTAAAATAATTTAACGTGATAGCTGGACGGTGAGATTCAGTATGCTCCAGGATTTCCAGCCCCTCCAAGTACAGATATGCAAGGATATCATCAGTACATAGATGAAGCATTGCCTTTGGAGTCTCCTATCCTTTATGGACTTCATCCTAATGCTGAAATCGGTTTCCTAACTGCTACTTCAGAAAAACTGTTTAAGATCATCTTTGAATTGCAACCTCGAGATTCTGGAGGTGGCGGTGGACAAAATATCACCAAGGAAGAAAAGGTATTGGAGTTTTTGAAGTACATCTAGAAGTTTCGGTGCAATTGATGTGATGTAATACAAATCTTGATTTGTCTGTAGATGAAACAAATTTTGGATGATATTATGGAGAAGCTTCCTGATCCATTTATCATGTCAGAAATTCATGGCCGTGCAGAAGAAAAGACACCTTATGTGATCGTAGCATTGCAGGAATGCGAGCGTATGAACATTCTCACTATTGAAATTCGAAGGTCCCTTAAAGAGTTGGATCTGGGATTGAAGGTAATAATAGTAATAGGACTTTAATCGTGTGCATTGTTTAAGAGTGTGTTTTTATTGTCTTTCAATTTCAGGGAGAATTGACTATTACTCCAGACATGGAAGATCTTGGAAATGCTTTGTTTTTGGATCAAGTTCCACCGCAATGGGCGAAACGTGCTTATCCATCAACATTCGGTTTGGGCTCATGGTATGCCGATCTCTTGCTCCGATCCAGAGAGCTGGAAACCTGGACCTTGGATTTCTTCCTACCTCCTGCGGTTTGGCTCGGTGGCTTCTTCAACCCACAATCCTTCTTGACTGCAATTATGCAGAGTACAGCTCGAAAACAGGAACTGCCTTTGGATAAAATGTGTCTACAATGTGAGGTTACTAAAAAGACTCGCGAAGAATATGTTACGGCTCCTAGGGAAGGTGCTTGCGTGCATGGGCTGTTCATGGAAGGAGCTCGATGGGATATCAATACTGGATCTATGGCAGAGTCTAAACTGAAGGACCTCTACCCTCCAATGCCTGTCATCTACTTAAAAGCCATCACTCAAGACAAGGCCGATTCTCGAAACATGTATGAGTGTCCTGTGTACAAAACAAGAATGCGAGGACCCACTTACGTATGGACATTCAATCTCCGAACCAGAGATAAACCAACTAAATGGGTCTTGGGAGGAGTCGCCCTCCTTCTCCAAGTTTAAAACGTATACAAAAGCAAAACAATAATAATTAATATGATCTCATAGTCCTAAACCCAAAAGCTAATAACTTCTCAGATCTTAACATATTGCAATTCGAACTTCTTAATCAAAATTTGTGGTGCTAATCTACCTTTATAACAGTAATGAAATGATGTCCGTAATACAATAAACAACTGCCTGTAGAATTCGATGAAATGATCATTTTCAGAAGGACAAATAATAGCACAAAATATAATATCATGAACATATTTTCGACATGAGGACAGAATTCATTGCAAAACTTGCTAGTCTTATTTCATTCAGCTAATTGCTTGCGTATGCAATTTTATTATTTCTCACCATTAACAGGAATTGCCCTGGTTTTGATAACTCTTACTTACACATTGGTTACAAGCTTATAAAGCCACGAAGAAACAGGCGACAGCTATGTTAACATCTTCTCATGCGATAATAATATATCATACTCTATAGGTCTTTCGTACAAAAGATTCATGTTGCTTCTTGCTTGTCGTGTAATTGTAAACGTCCAACTTATTAAGTAACCATCTGTGCTAACAATATGACTATTAGTTTACAAGCTATACCTAATGGATAATGCTACTTATAGTTCTCAATACCAGAATGGTAGACTGATATTGGCACCCAAAGAATATTTCCTCCCCAATTCATTATACAGATCGAATTGACTATTAGAATATTTCATATGGAGTGAAAAGTTCGAAAATATAACCATTGTCAGTTGTACACAATTTATTAATCCCTTAGTGTTGAAGCATTAAATAGTTCATAAATTGTTTACGTTACTTCTAAAGTGATTCTATTATTACAAATCAAGTCTACTAGAATTTATAACATAACATTTTAAGTTGTACTTCAAAAAGCTATTAGTTGATACACAGTCTCCTACTGCAAATTAAGTTAATATCCAGACCAAGCAACTTTGCTGGTGATTCATGTAAGCATATTAAACTCAACAGAGTTCCTTAAATATTTTCAGTCTTGCATCGCTCCGATCTTCATCTCCACTCCTTTAGTTGCGACTTTCCCATTGCTATTTTTAGTATTTTGGAATTTGAAAATGACAACAACCCTGCATGACAAATTGTGTAGCCTTCATGTTGAACAAAATCTCGTGTCAAATCTCTGATCCAACTCAAATCGCTCATATAGTTAGTTTTATACGTTATTATATTGTCAGTCAACACAGAAATGATAAATGTTTGTAGTTACAGTAGAATAAATTAAGATAGAAATGAGATTACGAATCATCGTGATAGTAAGTACAAAGTTAATTTTCCACCTCAAAAATTTAACTTGAACAGTGCTTTTGGTAGTTTGAGATCTTAATTGTTATCGACAGTACAGGAGAGGGAATAGACATGGATATTGTAGCAATATATTCTTCAAGAAAATAGGAAATGATTTCAGTCAATCAGCAATCTACATTTTGCGTAAATATTTAAGTTATGACATAAAACAACTAAATCAACGCGTCTCCGTGAATATTGCAAATGCGGAATAGACTTAAGAACTGATCGTGAGTTACTACGTGTGTGATTTACTGATCACTGACACAATTGAGACAATGGTTTTGGTGAAGTATTTGAAGCACAATGCCCTTACAGATGTGTGACATAACACTGAGACATAGTCAAAATATAGGATACAAATAAATTATCCTTTCCTGTACAACGTATAAATGATAGCGGGTTTAACAATCTCGAAATAAAGTCGAAGGATTTGGCTATTCAGCGATTATAAATAATGTTCTAATTATTTTTCACGGAAACGTAATTCTTCCCACAGGTCTGAATTCGTCTTCGTCTTCTGTTTGAGATGAAGAGGCTTCGTCGGGCATTAGCTGTCCACCTGTTTGTTACACACAAATTAAAATCAAATATATTAATACGGTCTATAGTAGTAGTACTGAAAATATTCAGACTCAGATTATGAAAAAAGAAAAGTTAGTTAAGAATGAAGTCCAATTTTAAGTGAACACGTTATTGTGGTTCCCTTCTCCTATGTTCCATCACCCAGTGCGCTATTTGATATCTTAAAATGTATAGGTAAATAATATCATGATTGAGTCTGAGCTGATATTTTTTCAACAAAAAGATGAACATCTCGTGCTTTTACTTGTGCCTGTTTAAGGAAATGAAGTGCTTGCAACTAAAAACAAAGCAGATGCATGCGTACAATTGTGTTAGTTACAAAATGAAGCAATTAAATTTTTCGCTAAAATATAATCCAAGGCACTAATCCAAGTTCGTAATTCAGTCCAATGTAAGCTGCGATTATGCAGTAGAATTATCCAAAAAGTCAATAATTTACCGTTCTATGAAGTAGCTTGTAGGCCAAGATCAGGCGAATGAAAAGCGAGCTACACAACTGGTTGGTTTTGATGTTTTACAGATAATTAGTGCTGAAGAATGAAGGGGAGTGCGAGTTACAGCAGCAGGGAAGGTTACAAGCTAGTTGTTTCGCTTACGCCGGAAGAGATTTCTTCCATTTGGAAGCCCGAATCGGTCGAACTGGTCTTGCTGTCCCCCAATTTCAGTACAGGACCGACTTTTGACCCTCCGAATTGGCTAACCACTTTCTCGTCTAAACTCAAATTTAACCATCCAAACGAAATGCACATACAGTCAACAACATTCAAAGTATTTTTTAAGAAAATGTATTTAATGTGTCTTTTGTACATTCATCATGAGCTTATAAAATCAGTCTGGTGTTTGCGTCATAAAGCCGAACACTTGAAGCGCAAATAGGTAAAAAGATTTTTTGTTACAATAGTAATACTTCATGACTGTTTGAAATTATGAGTTTAAAGAAAGGATGGCATCCATTATCTTAGCACAGTAGCAAAGAATAAAAGCAAACAAAGGCTTTGATGTGGAAGCATGTAAAAAAATAATGGTCCTTAAAGTAATAAAATATCATCACTAAAATAGCTTTGCATGTTTCAGAATAAAATAGATTTCAGTTTCTATACGGGGGTGAAATTTTTAGTTTACAGAATAAGACATTTTAAAGCTAGTTTTCAATTTCTTTCAGTCTCTTAGATTCAGCTGTACGAGGATAGAAAAGTAATACTTGAAACGTGATTGATTAATTCTAAACGGCAGTAAGTTTAAAACAATTACTCACCGGCTGCACTGGCTACAATACGATCACATTTGTTCTTGTCTCCAACGATGTAGCATGCGTTCAGTAGAAAGAAAATTCCTCCTAAAACTTCCACAAAACATGTGGTGAAAAGTGCATATTGTAAGCTTTTAAAAGCCACCACTGGGTCGTCAATGTCGTTATTTGTTGTTGCCGCAGCTGTCAATGCTTCTGCAGTAATATTGGATGAAATTACAGCTGTAGTGTTAAACGACGACTCAACTAAATCAGCTGATACATTTGGGTATGACAAAACTCCTTTAAGACAATCCGATATTGTGCCAACTAAGTACGGACTTCCAGCATCTCCGAAAGCATGCGATAACAGAATTTGGAATGCTTCTGCAGTTGACCTTCTCGTTGGAATGACCACGTACTAAATTTCCAGAAAATTATCAAACAATATGTCAATTAGAATATGCTTTCGGGCTAGTAATATAGATTCTACTAGGCAGAAGAGTTTTCTTACAAGTAAAATATCTGCCACTATTGACCAATTGAGGTTTAGGAACAGTTCGGCGAAAAATATCAGCACAAAACAAGCCGACGTATTGTACTGAGCCATGATGGCAGCCGCGAACATCAGAGGTGTACTGGCTAGAAGTCCAAAGGCACAGATAAGAGGATCTGCTCTTGGATTTCGTACCCTCAATTTCTGAGCAGCAATGGAGCCAAGTGGGACACCTATGATGCCTGACACCATTGTGACCACTCCAAACTTGAATGCCACCCTATCAAGTACAAATAAAATCGTACAAACCACATTCTATGTTAGCTTTGGTGAAATTTTTGAAAGCTCATGGTTTGGATTTGAGCCATTATAATATAAAATAGTCAAATGCAGTTTGCTTTACGACACGTATTAATGTATTTACTTACAAGGAAACGTCAGCATCGACACCACTTTGAATCTTAAGTCCGTACATCACGAATTTCGGACCCCACCACGCCAACGCACCAGCAACAAATGTGACACAAGTAAATCCCAAACTTGAGAGCATAAAGCTTTTACTATAAAACAAAATACATGATTAAGTACTTCTTTCATTATTCAAATCATAAAAGTATAAATTGGAAATAAATACTTTTTTGCAAGACCCTTGAGATCTTCTTTGTAAGTTGTAGGTTTGAGCTCTGTGTTTCCTTCGCTTTCCCCACGTGGCGGGTCGACCATACAAAAGATAATGAGAAATACAGCAATGGTTCCCATCACTGGTGTTACTCTTAATGCCCATTCCCAATTGCCAAGTAATTTGGAAGTTTCAGATCCAACGATGTACCCAAGCCCACTAAAACGCAAAACATAAGGATAAACTTAAAATGTAATATAACAATTGATTCCGTTAGAAGAAACTTGCTTGCCACTTACCTTCCTACAGGTATTGCAAAATAGAATAGTGCTAGCATTTTAGACCGACGATCATGTGTAAACATATCACTTAAGATTGTGGGGGCGATAGTAGAGTAACTTGCTTCGCCTACACCTACCAACGCTCTGCTGAGAATAAACAGTCCGAAGTTTTTCTAAGAAGTAAAAATAAAATTTATGAAAATTACGTTTCTTCCATAGTTAACGTCTTTTGAATCATAACATACTTGCGTAAATGAGCCAAGTAAAGTTGTTAGACTCCATAGGAAGACTCCTACAACCATAATCCATCTTCTAGAATGTCGATCTCCCAAGTATCCAAACAGTGGAGCAAATATCATGTAACTAATTACAAAAACAGTTTGCAGAAGTCCTGCCTCAGAATCATTTATTGAATAATGCTCTTGAACTTGGTTCAGAATTCCTAAAATAACCAACAAAAATATTTCAGTTTACAGCTTCAGTAGCAGGATCAAATTTTCTGTGCATCCCAAAGGAAGCAACCGGCGAAATAAGCGTGCGTTGTTCGCTACAGTTGCATTGAACGCATGTCATTGTACAAATGCAGTTAAAAGAGTATTAAGGAACTTGGCACACTTCGTTTGACTAGTTGCCAGTAATGAACGCATGTACAATTCACAAATATTACATATAGATTTTTAAGGAGCTAGACAAGTACCGGCTAAAGTGAAGCGATCCATGTAGTTGATGAGATTTACATAACACAGGACGAATACTGTTACCCATTGAGAGGCAGTAATTTTAGGATTATTTCTTCTATTTGACATGGTTTCTGCTTGTACAGCTCTTTGGGATATATTGGACGTAGATGACGAGTGACTTCCCCTGGAGGCTGCGTTATCTAAATAATCTTCATTAACTAACGTCTGATTAGATTTATTGGAAGGTAGGATTCCATTTCCAACTGCACCGTCTCCAGAAGGAACAACAACCACACCACCGGCGGATGGCACTCTGGAACTGGACATGGTCTATAATTGTAATACTGATGAGCACTTTTCCTACTCCTTAAATGATTTTTTCTTCTCTGTAAATTATGGACTGGAGCTGTCAGTTATAGTCTTGTTATCTGCAAGAATAAAAACAAACTCTTTTAGTGTAATGTTTCATTAATCTCTTAAAATACCCACTATTGACTAAAGGATAACCTGACACATTAAATGATTCCCGAAAAATAGTAAATAAAAAAACAATCGTGTTTTAGAAGTTTAAAGTTTACAGATCAGACACAAGCTAAACTTGGCTCAGTTGTTTCGTACTGCTTGGAGCTCTCGTATTGATCTGTTCAAACGCTTCTGCTCAAGTTAACAAGAAATCGATTGTAAACTTTTTCAAAACTTGTATTTGATAATTTATCTCAGGATTTAAGTAGATAGTAGATATGCGTCTTATCATTTGTCAGTTTTCCCTGAGTCAGTCTAACAACATACGACTAAGATATCTTCAAGGTTTCAGATTTCAGAGACCTTTAGAGTTTAGATAATTCAATAATTGTCATTGGTCAGACAGAATATTATGAAAGTTTTTAGTAGTTACGTATTTTCTTCATTAATTTCGCAATGATCTATGTATTACCCAACACTGGCCAACACATTAATTGGATTCAGAACTGCTGTTTTTTTTATATTGATCCCAAAATAGTACTCAAAATAGTAAAATAAACTAGAACTTCATAAAGTTATAGAAAATCTAGCCCAATGATGATATGTGGCACTCAACAATCAAGTTATAATACGAGTCATAAATTATTAAACATTAATCGATGCATGCAATATGCATTACAATAAAAAATATTACCAGCAATTAGAAGTAGCTGGCGATGTGCGTATACGCAGAAAATACTTTACAAAACTGAATGGGGATTTGGGGGATGAGACGAAAATTCTCGGCTTGAATTCTCATTAATTTGTGTTCTAGGTAAAAAGAAACACCATGCAATCATTTATTACTTTAGTTTGTAGATTGCAGTAAGCAAAATAATCGTTAATTTTACTAAGGGGCAAATTAAACTTACTCATATAAGTTCCAGTAGCTAAGCTGACTACGATACCAGGCGCCAGGCATTAATACAATCGCAACAAAACATGCATCATTGGTAGTGCTTCGTAATGTATTGCATGATTTCACACATATCTTTACGTAATAATCCTGCGATTCGTTTTCAGAGGTCCCACTTAGAATTCCCCATACTAAATTACTGCAATGAGCGAGTACAACAAGGAAAAGAAATACATATATATTTTTGCCATGATTATTGCAATCAAAATCGAAGCTCTTTACTGTTGCATGCGCTACCAAAGTTACTGGAGGAAAGCCCAAAAAGATTCTTTGAAATAATAGTATCTCTAATTCCACCACAACAGTAAAAGCTGCCCCTAGCTTGGTCGAACTGAGCTTTTTTATGATTTAGTAAAATAAAAACAGTTCGTTTCCTGCATTCTTTGTGCCTACAACAACTACAA
>Ga0194135_10000790_pt1 | contig 18479 bp, 19 predicted proteins | sample LitLau_LLRF_2013_FD_134024 | JGI IMG/M metagenome (GOLD analysis project Ga0194135, IMG submission 134024) | Freshwater sediment microbial communities in response to fracking from North America - Little Laurel Run_MetaG_LLRF_2013 (version 2) | ecosystem: Environmental > Aquatic > Freshwater >...
AGTTCCTGCAGAGGGGGAAAATTCCCTTTCCTTCAACCATATATGGGCATATGTGCCAGAAAACTTCCTCGGGACGAAATAATATCTGCAATTATACTAATTTACTTTGCAATTTCGCTTTGATTTTTTCAAAAAATTCTATTTTTATCAAAAATCGGTAATTTTTGCAACATTGAATTGAAAAATATTTAGCAATTTAGCATTTTACAAACAATTTGGGGCTATACGAACAGATGAGAAGACCGTTGGTCCAACCGCTTAAAATCACTTTGGCTGGGGTGGGTGTGCTCTTTTCCTGCATACGTGCTAATGCTGCTGCTGCTGGAACATTCCATGCAGCTCAGCTGTTGTAATTAAAAAGTTGTCCAATTCTTGTACATTCTATAACATTCTCGGGCGGTTCTTCCACGTTTTACACCGTTTAGCCCTTCCGGGAGAAGGAAGGGCCCCAGAACTTAAACTATTCTCCAGGCCCCGATCGCCATCCAATTAAAGACATGCCTTTGGAGACACAGCACTACGTCATCATCCTCGCCGTGCTGCTCACTCTTCGGGAAGTTTACCAGCACATGTCACCTGAGACTACCGACGCCGGCGGCAATGGGAAGGACGAGGGCAAGGAGATTGTCATTGAAGAACCTGGGCATAAATTGGGATCCATTTCCAAAACTGGACGGGATGCAATGCAGCCAGAAGTTAAATTCCTCTTTTGGTAAGCCGCTGGCCCTAGCCCGACCGGCCTGACTTCTGTTATTTGAATCTCCTACCATATCAAAATGAGTCTTGCTAATACTTTGCTCTGTCGGTAGTTCCTCTTGAGGGTACCGAAATGGATTCTTGCAATTCCGCGAGATCCTTTCACATAGGTACCCTGACCTTTACATTGAGGGAGAGAACTATCCACCTCCATCCTGGAGAGCTATTTCATCCCAAATCTTAGTGAGTGGAATTTTGTTAAGTTACGGTGACGCACATGGAGGAGAGCCGACATTTTGATCTTGATTGTAATGTTTCCTTTCCTAATTTCAGGGGATACTTAAATTTTTAGTAATCGGTAGCGTGATCCTAAACCAGTATACACTCCTTCAAATGCTCCACGTCCCACAAAGTAGGATTGAATGGATGAGGCAGAATAAAGTTTATGCATGTCTCATGGCCTTCTTCCTAAGTAATTTCATCGAATCGCAGCTCGTAAGCACGGGTGCTTTTGAAGTCTACATGAATGGTACCCAATCTTAATCACTTTTAGCTAATTTTAAATTAAGAAGCTTCAGTTAATCATGAAGATTTTATTCCACTTTCAGATATCAAAGTCTGGTCGAAGCTTGATAGTGGTCGCCTTCCATCAGTTCCTGAATTGGTCCAAATCATTGACTCCCATCTCACCAACAACCAATTCAAGTTTAATCACAAGCTTGATCTACTTGACCTACAATAACTATTTAGGGTATAAGCACTGTTGGTTATGCAATGTTACGTAAGCAATATTTCTGTTGATTTTTTCTTAACTAATTGGATGAGGAAGGTTGTGTATCTTCAAGAACCTTGTAGTCGGTTGATGTTGAATTCTGTTCTTTAACATTTTCAATCAAACTTCTTTTTCATGACGGCAACTTTCTCAACCGCTCCCTGCGACGGAAGTTGGCCTGATACTTTTGAAAGAAGCGACGAATGAAGTTGGTAAAGTGCAGATTCCGTCAAATGGCTTGAGGTTCCGATACTGAAGAGACCCGAGTGTAATTTGTGACATTCCTTGAGAAATAAACTGTTGATCACGAATTTATTCCTCAAGCAGTTTTCTTTCGTAATTCAATTTAGCCTGTAGCTCCGGAGCTCATCGACGCTGAATCGGAAGCGATGCGCTCGAAGTGAGGTTGCTATGACGCTGCATATTTTGAGGCGCCAAAACAAACTTCACTCTTCAAACTACAAAATAAACTTCTTTCAACAACCAGTCAGTCTGGTTATGGTGTTTCGTTAATCAACCAGTTTCAGTCTTCCTTCACGACTTTCTGTGCCAGTCAACTGTGTCCGTCGAGTCGATCGCCATCGTCCTCAGCTAGTCCATTGTCAGTTTCAATTAGCGTGAAGTTTTTCCTCTAGTTCCTCCTCCCGAACCAAATTTGCATCAAAATATCAACCTCAACAAGTAGTCGAAAAGTCTTAAGAGTTGTCAATCATGAGCAAGAAGCTGAACAAGTTCCTGAAGAATCTTCCTTCATCCGCCACCCATAATTTAACGGGCAGGAGTAATGTGACCTTCACCTTACCCTTATTCTTTTAATTTTATTCCAATTAATTATTGTTTTCATGCTTAAAAATTCTAATTGACAGGTTTGGAGGAAAGCCTGGTTTATGATCTAATGGGGATGAACGATTCTTCTGCTATTGCTGGGGATGAAGACAATCAATTGGATGGGAATGGGAATCCGGCGGCTGCTAAACCGAAACCGAAGACTTTCAAAGATATTCCAGATAAGGTTAGGGCACTTAAAGAACGCCCAAGCAGGTGCTGGCGAGCGTAGAGTCACTTTAAGACGCTGAACTTGGAACGTTCGAAGGATGAGAACCAAATCCTGGAAAACTTAATTTGTTATTATTATTCTGTTGCAGGTATTGCTCAACATTTGTGAATTCCTCAAAGGAAAATATCTCACATCCCTCCGTCTCGTCAACAAGAAGTTCAACGACATCGCCACAGACATCTTCCAAAACGTTCACACTCCCATCCTCATCAATACAGAGGACTCGATTTTCGAGTTCAATGCAGTCATGGAGAAGAGTGTCAAGTTCCCATTCTCACGATTCCGCATGATTCTTCAACCAATCAAGCGTCATCTCCTGATCACTTTCACTCGAGCTTATGACAGGCACATCAAAGTTCTCTCCATTGAGCCATTTGACAGACAGGTGCGTGATGTCCACGGCGGTGATGGGATTGAGCTCCTACCTCCCCAACAACACCTCCTGTTCAAAATGACTGGAATTCTGGAAGAGCTCCGAGCAGTGGAAGAACTGGAGATCGTCTTCCCAACCATTGGTCAATTTGACTACTTTTCCCTACCATTTGAGCGGACCTTTGATCTCGAATTCCTCAAGACTTTCTCCATTAGGTTTGCAAACAGTGGATTCTGTAAGTTCAGCGCGGATTTGACCTTGGAGATTTTGAAGAACACTGTGGACTTGAGGAAATTACGTATGAAGTTACCAGAACCCTGCAACTCAATGGTGGAAAGCACAGAGCTCCGACGAGTTCTAACGGATGACGCCGCAAGGACTGTTCGAACTATTTCCCTCACGCTCTCCATCGAGACCAATTTCAATGGTCTCCTCGGGACACTCTTGGATATCATCGTCACCGGGCAGAATAGTCAACTCCGAGCAATTGCCTTCCAGTTTGGGGCTTGGGTGGACAGTTTCAAGGACGTTTTGAAACTGCTCCGGGCCACACGCGACACTCTCATTTCCCTGAAAATGTACCGAAATGTTAGTCGAGAGAGTGGCAGAGCCGCGCTTCGGGTCCCAATCACTTTGCCTCGGATGACTGCCTTGAGACACTTGGAAATTGAGTCTCACAAACTCCCGTTCCGGCCCATTGAAAGGGGCCAATTCCCGAATTTGATGGATGTGTGCCTTCATCTCCAGTATGGAAACGAGGATTTCTACAAACAAAGTTTTCTGCACCCACTCAAAAAACTCAAGCTGTTCTTCCACCGGACTTCCATCATTCGTATGCTCCTTCCAGAGCACATCATGGGGAATCTTTTCTCGGAGAACTTGACCAAACTCGAACTCATCAACCCTCCAGCCGAGCATTTGACTTTCATGAGCTGCTGGGCACCCAACGTTGAGACGCTCATCCTTTCTGCTCCACAGATTTACGGGGATGATCCGACGTACCCTATTGACAAGGTTTTGGGACAGTTGCAGGGCTCCATGCAATTTCGAGACTATTATCGAAGCGATCTCATGAAGCTCCGTAGTAAGTTGGCAAAAGTTCCATTAATTGAGCCTTGGCTTTTGAACTCAAACTTCCTTGTTTTATTCAATTCCAGATTTATCAAAACTCCACCTTTTGTTCCCAATTGATGAGGCCATGGCGGACTTCTTGGTCAAGATGCCCAAACTCTGGCAATTGATCGTGGATGACTCAAAGGTAACTAAAATCTTTACTTTTACTTGCTTTCATTGTTCATTATCATTACGTTTCTGTACTTGACATTCGACATCTCCACTTCAGGTCTCACCAACGGGCGTCTCTCACATGAAGTACAAACATCTCACTTACGTTTCCTGGCGCTTCGCTCCTCCCACGTCCCACACGTAATTTCGATTGATCAAATTAAGACCAACCAATGAGGGACCCGCGTTCGCTCACTCGGTAGCCAATCATTATGTTCCTACTTATTAAATCAAGTCTTTCCACAATGTTGCCTAGCACTCCAAGACCCACAACGCCTACGCAATACAAACTGAAATTGAAATCTGAGGTGGTATAGAGCCAAGTCCAATCAACTCGATACAAAAAGTGTTCATATCTTGTCAATTTTTATACGAATTGAATAACTTGTCCAACAAATTGTAAATTCTTGTAAACTAATATAATACCTGTGATTTGGTAAAAACGTTTCTTCCAACTGAACTCGACTAATTTGTGCTTTTTTTTTAATCAAAAATTTGTGCTTTATAAACAGAATTGAATAATTCCGTGTGTGCTTATTGCTGTGACTCAATTAAAATTAACACAAAGTTCCGCACGTCTTTATTCTTATGGATTAATTTATAGTTACAATTTTTAATTAATCTAAAAAAAAAAGTGGTAATTATTATTTTACATTTTTCAGAATCTCCTTCCCCTAGCCATCGCTATCTTCCTCGGCAAAGATTTCTCTAAGATTTGCTAAAAGTCCAATTGCGTCCTTCGCTCCTTTCAATATGTCTGGTAAATTTTTGACTAATCCATCAAAACTATTCTGAACATCACGAGCTAGGGAGTCGACATAAATCAGGCCTGGTTTAGGAGCTTCAGTCGTTGTCGTTGTTGTAGGATTTGTGTACTCGAAGGTTGTAGCGGTGCTGCTGGCCTCTTGGCCTGTTCCAGCAGGACCGCCAGAAAGACCCGCTGCAGCTTCCGCATCTTCCGTTTTTGGTGGAGTTGTCGTTTTCAGTGCAACAGCTTCAGCAAAAACTGGAGGGTAAATTTGAGTCGGTTTCGGTTTTGGGGTACTCGGGGGAGCGGTGGTGGGGGAGACCTCGGAGGTCACCGGATTCTGGTTTACTAAAACGGGGCCGGACGGGGAAGGTTGAAGAGGATGACTAGGAGCGTAGAGTCCTTGGTGGAGCATGTGATTGGGAGCGTAAATTAACATTGGCGGGGCAGCGGTGGATGTGGAAGGAGATTCTGTTGGATTTGGTTTGCTAATTGGTAAGGTCGGTGGATATGATGGGGCATAAATGGAATCCATATTTGGGTAAAGTAGTTTTTTCGGCTGTGCAGGAACTTGTGTGACTGGAGCCATCACCTCAATCGCCCCTGTGATTCATTGAAAATATCAATTTTAATTCCCATTTAATGTCCATGAATATTCGAGTTCAAGTTATGATTTGATTGGTTGAGCCCTTACTTACGCGAGACCTGGGCCCCTGGGATGCTCCGCCCTGGTTCGTGTCGTCCCTGACGTCCTACTAGGCGGAGAGGTCGAGTGGTCGTCGGCGGAGTTGGGGCAGCGGTGACTGGTTGAACGGTCGGTGGATAGACTGGGACTGGGTAGTACTTGATGACCGTGGCGGGAGCTGGGGTGGGTCGACGGTTTCTCAAAATAGAGGACACGCCTTGGAATGGATTCCCGAGGGGGAAAAAGAGTTTGCTCGCCTGTTGAAGCGTTTGGGTCACATTCAATGGAGCCGTGGTGGCATTCTCCCCTCCTCCAAACACAGATTTCAGGATCCCCGCCAACTGCGGACAGGAAATCAATTAAATGGGAGCATGTCACCTAATTAGTCAAAAATGTCATTGACCCGTACAACGGGAATAAGTGGGACCGTTCTTGTAGTGGTTGATGCTCCACCGGAGGAGCCACTGTCACCGGAGCTACTTCCGGAACTCCCTTCTCCAACCTCCTCATCATCCCCGCCTCCACTGCTGCCCCCTTCGGCTTCCTCTTGTCGCGGCTCCCGCATTCGGTAGCGAAGTGGAATTTGGTCCAGTTCCTTCATCGCCAAAACACGAAGTGCCTGCGAAAGAATCAGGCGAGGGAGGCCGTGGGCTCACCGTCGCGTGGCTAGGTTTTAATCGTTACAAAATTCTATGAATTTACCATGAAAATGTTGTGAGTGAGCTTGGTAGTGGCATATTTCTCGGTAGCTGCTCGCACGGCCTTTGCATGTTGCACCAGTGTCCCTGTGGCATCGGAAACATCCGCTTCAATTTCCGATTGGAGCGTGTCCAGGAAGACTTTGTCATCGACTGAGGTCAACTGTTGGGTCAGGATGACCTGGAAGGAAGCAAAACCGATTAGGAGGACGGCTAAGGTGGAGAAATTACCCATTGTGAATGGATGATTAGATGAAACTAAACTGTTGAGTACGGAAGGGGGTTAGGGAAACTGAGTCCACGACTCCAGGTGTGAGGGCTAATTGAGAATCAACTATTAATTGTTCTACTTAATTAATGAGCAGAATGTTTTGGGACAGATGCGCTTCTCTCGAGAGTTCATTCTGATTGGGATGCTGCTGGAATAATTAGTCGGTGGTTGACCTCTCATAAGCATTTATTATCAAAAGCAAAGTATTTTGTTCCTTCCTTTGCCATCTCTGTCTTTAAGGATTTTAATGAAAGTTATGCCCAAACTGCTCAAAGGTCAATAATCGTAATTGACTCTTGCCAATTTAATCTGGATAAGGACGTTTTCGGCGTCATGATCTTCCTTTTTGGCGCAAACGAGACACGACTTGTGCCTTGTTCTCAGCTGTTCCGTCAATTCTAAATTCCTCACCGTCGTTTGTCCCATTTGTTTTTCATCTCTCGTTAATTACTTATCAATCAAGTTAATTCATTCTTAATTTAATTTGGTTTGAAATGAGTCACCAACTTATTTCATTTAGTAATCTCGCTACCCTCGCCGTCGGATTTGCGACACCCTATGTCATTGCCAGGATTTGGCGACACTTTGGACTGTTTCGACAGGAGCTTTCCGGGATCCGACGTGACGTCAATAATGACCCTGCCAAAATGTCAACACCAGCGATTGTGCCCACTGGGATGAAAGACTATGCACTCTGGAACACTGCCCTCTTCTTTCCATGTCCACGTGGGGATGACCCGGACAGTTCCATCAACAAGCTCCTCTTCTACTTGAGACAGGCCGAGAATTCCATTAAGCTGTGTGTAATGACGTTGACCTATGGCCCAGTCTATGAATTGCTCATTCAGAAACACCAGCAAGGTATCCAGGTCCTAGTCTTCACCTCCTTTAGTACAGCTACTGGAAAAGGAAAGCGACTGGGTGCCAAGGGTAAGTTCACACGAAAAGTTCACTTTGCTTCACTTGAGGACGGGGCTAGATTTGGTAGCGACTTCCGTTCCTTCTTGGGTATTAACTATTGCCTCATTGACCCTCTCCAGGGATTCCAGTGAAAAGTCGTGTAAAGGGGAATTATTCGACAGTGATGCACAACAAGTACGCCATAATCGATGATGAAGCAGTACTGACAGGATCTATGAATTGGACGTCGGAGGTAATGTAAACAAAGTTATTAGCTGCTAAATGTAGGTGTAGTGGTAGAATTAGTGTTGACTCCTTGATTACCTACCACAGTCCATCTATCAGCAACGTGAAAACATCCTGGTCACTACGGACCACCGGATCGTGCCTAAGTTCGTTCACCACTTTGAGCTCATGTGGACTAATTACTGGTTGGATAATAGGGATGTGGATAACTTAGATGAGCAAGGATTCCAATCAAGTAATTCAAGTTCCAGAAGAAAGTGAAATCGCCGTGATTTTAATAACACTAATACTAATTTTATTACTGTTTTGTTAAACTAATAATTAATAACTCTCAAATCCAGTTATGATCGAAATCAGTTAGGAATTTTATGGCAATTTCTGGTTATAAGCAGAGGCACAAATCCTTAGGACGTTTTTCACACACTCTTTCTTAAGACAAGGAAGGGTTTGGATTAAGGAGGAAGGAACTTGGGTTAATTAATCAAGTTGAGCCTAAAACTAACAATTACACCCTAATAAGGAACTAAGCCAAAAGCCTAACAGTTAAACATTTCCTGGAAAGTAGAAAGAAGGAAAGGTGAAGAAAAATTACACACGAGTCGGTCGGATGTAACTGGGGCTGGAGGAACTTGGACCCTCAGAAGAACCGCTACTCCTCCTACCATTACTATGTCGCTGCGGTGGGGTGTTGGAATTGACCATGTCCAATGACCCATCAGATGTACTTGTAACACTTCCACTGCTCATGCTCATGTTCGTAGTTGTTGAATTCCGGATGCTATTTCCATTCTCCAAACTAACTTTGTTGCTGCGACTTCCGATATTTGAATTCCCATCATCATCAGACGGTGATTTGACGGCGGTGGCCGTGGTGGACGGAAACTTGCGTAAGGAATTCCTAGTTTTTGAGCTCTGACTGATTGGGCTGAGGAGAAAGTCCGAGGCTCTCGCGACATCCCAATGTGACATTTCTAGTACGGAAATCACGCGCTCAATGTCGTGCTGGAGAAGAGATTCTGGAAGGAGCGTTTTGAGTCGGAGAAGTTTCACGGCATGGGCACAATCGTCCCGACAAATGTCCAGAGCCCAAATGCACTCCTTCTCCGTTGCCTAAAATATAAAACAAGACGAAATTAAGTGTTTCCTATTCAAAATCGTGCAGTTTAAATTCCAGTGTAACGACGAAAATTATCCTCTTAAAAGAAATTCTACTTACCGAGGATCCAAGGATCCTTTGAACAGTTTTGATTTTGAGTGGATTTGCATACAGTATCGCATCCTTTGTAGGGCTGCATCTAAATCCCCCCTTCTTCTCACTCCGAATGGTCACCGTTTCCGTTTGCGGTGCTGGGATTTGACGATCCTCACTTTTTCTTTGGGAATCACTTGACCTTTTTGAGGTCAGTTTTGGAAGGGTTGGGGTAGGGAAGTCAGTCTCTGTGACCCCTTCGTGTTTTTCCTTGGTCTCACAGTCCATTCTCTCCCTTGTAACTTCTGTTGATTGTTTTCGACTAGATTGGATTTCAGCAGTTCTGCGCATGTTGAATTGGGAATCGCGTCCATTTTTCTCAACTTCCGCTGTTCCGTTCTCGTTGACCTCTTTCTCAAAGTGATGCCGTCTTTCCTTGACATCTACACTTGGTAAATCCATTTCTGGAGAAGTATCAGCATCCCAGCATCGTTCTGGTGGTGGTGGAGGAGCAATTTTGGGCTGGTTCGTGTTGAACGAATCATCTCCATTACTTATTTGTTTATCTTCGTAGTTTTCATACAACATAGGAACATGGGGAGGAGACAAAGAGAGAATTGTTGACGACGGCGGTGCCGACTCGACGTTTTCTACAAGTGATTTCTGAATTTCATCGTTTTCCTTTGTGACACTGGGAGTAGGAATCATAGTCGTAGGGTTGAGCTCTCCAGAAGGGATAATATCTCCAGTTTCTGGTAGTAGAGTGCTTCCGCTTGAGCCTTCGTTTTCATTAATCTCTGGCTGAGGCGTGCCGCGAGGAATCTCGGGTTGAGCAATTTGTTTTGAGGGCGAGGACGACGGGAGATGTTGTCGTTGGGGTTTGGGCGGAGGTGGAGGTGGAACCCGTGAAGCTTCGGCTCCAGTATTTTGAGGCTCATGCAAAGGCATGGCTACTTTTGCGGGGATGAGTAAAGGGTGTTTTCGCTGATGCCTAGTGCTGGTGGAAGCATTGAGAGGGTTTTGATTGATCTTGAGTGGAAGGGTGGATGCGGGATTGGTTGAAGTGGAAGCCGAAGAGGTCCCATCAAAACTCCGGGAAGAGGTAAACTTTCGGCGATCTCGGGGAGGAAGTGGAAGCACATTAGGCACTTTATTTTTTCTTAACAGGCGCAGCGGGTTTCCATCCTCTTCTTCTTCTTCTTCTTCAGGTTCCATTTCAGTTTGAACTCCAGTGATGGCCAAATCCGCTCCAGTACAACTGAGGCTTTTGGTATGGCTCCGGACGAATCCTGGACTTCGGGTGGAGATGGTGGCCGTGGCGGAGGAATTTCCGGGAATTGAAACTGTTGTAGCGGCCGGAGTAGTAAAGGACGAAGCGGGCGGTGGCGGGGAGAGGGGCTCGTTGTCAAAAAATGCAGATTTTTTGGAACTACATTTCTCCGGGAAGTGAAACGAGGACGACTTGTTCTCAAAGGATGGCGTCAGAAAGCCTATACAGTTAAAATAATCATAATTTTCATTAAATTCTCCATGTTCAACAGAAACAATTAAAATGAACGAAAAAATGCAACTGAATGAATGGTGGTAAGTGGATAAAATCAAAAGTACCCAAGCTTCCAATGGAAGACGGTTTTTCGATGAGGGAATTGTACGCTTCTTTCGCTTCATCCGAAAGCGTAGACTAAATATTTAAAAAAATCAAAATAAAATAAAGTACGAACTAAATACTTGCGGGAGAACTTCTACGCCGCAAAGAAACAAAAAATCTAAAAATGAAATAGGAGGGTAAAGCAAAATCAGTTGGGTGTTCAAAATCGTGTTACCTGAATGTCGGGAATGGAAGCCGCTTCTTGAGCATAATTCCTTTGTTCTCTCTCAATGTTCTTGTTTGAGCCCAATAGGAATGAGAACTTTTTCCGATGCGTTGGGGAGGTTGGGGTCCTTGTTGACGAAATGTCGTCAAAAGAAGCCGAATTCCGCCCATGCTTCCCGTGTCGATCCAATTCCAGCATTGACCGACTCGCCAGTTCTTGTGTGATTTGGATGGCGTGATCCAGCGTCTTCCGATCCTTGGATGAAATAGGTTTCACAGTAGCAAATTTCTTCTTGTGTCGGGACATCTCACGCAACTCGTTCTTGACGTTGGACTCATGATCTGCAAATGCATTATTGTGATGATGCTCTTGCTCCAGGGCTCCAAAGACTTCGTCCATGAGGCTTGGACCCAACTCAAACGTTTTCTATTTACAAATGAAAGGTATAGTAAAACTCCAGGTTTCAGTAGAATTAGTCTGATTTTTTTTTAAATATGATAATTCACCTCAAACCGCGGACTGTCAAGGGGACTCTGGGATTTTGAGCTCAGTGCAGGATTGGAGAGACCAATAGCCTCATGTCCACTTGCCATCGACCTAGCCATAATCTCATTCTCTTCATCCGAAATCTCATGGTACTCGTGATCTCCTTCCATGCCAATGGGAGGGAGACTGAGTCCGTTGTGCCCGTTCGTTGGCAGGACCAACTTTCGTCGATTCTTTGGAAGGGAAGACTCCGAGCTCTTCTGTGATTGGGAAAGTAGAGGGGCCGTGTCATTGGACATAATCTCCGAGTGGGCATCGGGTTGGCCTTTCCCAAGTGAGAATTGAAATCTCGAGCCTGGGCTCGAGCAACCTGAAGCATCCTCTCTGGAAATCGGTGATTCGGGTTTGTACGGTGGAACTACTTGACGCGGAACCCAACACTTGAAAAACAGAAAAATGAACAATCAGTTCCGCGGCAGCAGCAGCAGGAGATCCGTCTGAATACTCGTCCTCCAAAAAATATTCATAAAAAATATACCTTTGAATTCATGAATGCAATGTCTCCGAAAAATTGTCCGTCCGGTCCTACGTGCCCAGTATGTTTCAAGTCTCCCTGAGGACTACTGATCATGTCTGCACTCAAGCGACCTTTTCTCATGGATGATGATCGTGAATCTAAGGAATTGCAAAGACAAACATTGGATTAGGTTTAAATTAAAAAATCAACCAAAGTCAACAGAACCAAGCGTGGCTTACCATTTCTGTTAAACGGTCCTTGATTTTCCTTGACGCAAGGGAGGCCGGGACCGAGATAGGTGATTGTGTGGGCTGGATTGAAGAGTCCTGTTTTCCCACATTTGAGGACGCCTTTCCAATTGAGAGAGGCCTCATCTCCTGAATTCCCAGATCCAGCAGGTCCTTGGGTGGGTCTACAATACAACAATCAGTTCAATTCATTGAGAAAAAAAAGTCGATTCATTCAACTAAAATTGTTGTAGACAACAAACAACAACGGAAATGTTTCCCATTTCCGGTGAATCAGAATTCGGAAATCATCTGGAAACAAAGGAAGAGAGTGCGTGCATAGTTAGAATGGTTTTGAAATGAAAGGGAAATTAAGTGATAAGAGGGAGGGAGAACTCTATAAATAAATGAAATCCCATCTCCGCATCCTCCATCCTTCTGTCTTCGTCCTGGAAGGAAACTCTTGATTTCTTTTGGCAAAAACCCAATTTGTTTCTTCTTTCAATACCAAGGGAGAAAAATCAAGTGCGAGGATAATTTGGGAATTAAGAAAATGCATTCCGTTCCCTCTGTCCTACACTGACAAATTACTCCGGAAATGGAAAACTTGGGCTTCATTTCCTCCAAAGAGGAGCGCAGGGCCCGAGCTCTCATCCCAAAACAACCATTTCAGATCTTTTTTTTTTTGCACAAAAAAAAAACGCTTACTGCTTATCGATGACAGTAATGAGATCCCCAGCATCGAATGACAGGACATCTCTTCTAGATCTGCAATCGCTCTCTCGAATTGCTTGAACTTGCTCTGGTTTGTTCTGCGTGCAAGAAAACAAGACCATAAAAGGTCAGCCAGATCACATCAACTCAACGCAATTTTTAGCCTCGTTATTAAAAATTCAGTCCCCAATACCAATGCAACCTGGAGTAGACCAAGGGTGATAATATGATGATAATTTTACAAGTTTTGTCTAAACGATCTGCGGCGCCAGCACTGCCAGCAGGCGCGACCAAAATCTTCATGGAGGTGACGACGTATCTGGTTGGATGTCTCAACAACGAGCAACCGCAGACGAAAAACTAGTACCCACTCAAACTGGTTCAATAAAAATTGGCATTGAATTTTTATGCACTTTTCAAGGTGCTGAATTTGCACATAATCCTAGACGCTACCAAACTAAATCTTAGGAGAGCAAAAACAAGGAACAACGAACCTCGGGGAGTAAGTTGAGGAGTTGAGCAAATGTTGGTCGATCCGACGGTAAATGTTGCCAACACTTGAGCATAACCTGGTAGTAAATTTCCACTGGACAGGATTCTGGACGTTCCAGACGTTGGTAATTGGGTTCATCAATTGCTTCCAGTATTTGTTGCCCCGTGAGGGCAGCCCTTTAAATTAAATTAACAGCCACGCTTAGTTCAAAGTAGAATGGAGGCTTAATTGAATGCATAATAGTAAATTAATAAATCATTTACCATGGTTGGAATCCATAGCTAAACATTTCCCAAAGTGTCACTCCAAATGCCCACACATCCGAGGAGGATGTGAAACGAAGGAAATTGATGCACTCGGGTGCACCTGAACAAACATGGGAGAGCAAAAAAAAAGCGAGAGATGTAAAAGGACAACGGGAGACGGGATATCGCAAAATGGGATCCCCCAACTAGTTAGAGAGAACATTCTTACACCAAGCAATTGGAAGCTTCAAGTTGACATTAAAATTTGTTTGGTAATAATCCTTCCCCACACCAAGGGCTCGGGAGAGTCCGAAATCGGATATCTTCACTTTACTCCTCGAGAAAACCAAAATGTTACGAGCCGCCAAATCCCTGTCAAAAGTCAAGTCAAGATTCAGAAAAAAAGGAAAAAGAACATAAAGTAAATCAGACTTAAAAAGAGCATAAGACATAAAAATTAAGGATGTCATAAACTGGGGTGGGATTTCTTGGATTCCTTTCAGACTCGTAGGTTAAGTTAACTTGCCGATGAATTAGTCGCTTTGATTCCAAGTACTGCATCCCATCACAGATTTGAATGGAAAAGTCAAAGAGGGTTTGGACAGTCAAGTTGGGACGCATGGACGGTTCCTTGAGGCATTCCAGCAATGAACGAAGTGGAGCGAGTTCAGTCACCTGTTGGAAGAATTCAAATTCCAATTAGGCTTTAGGGATTTCGGAATTCGATTCAATCCCAACTCGTAGGAGAATAAAGACAACTTACAAGGACCAATGAGGAGGTATCGAGGACGACCCCATACAGACGAACAATCTGTTCATGATCTACACTGTGCATAATGGCAGCCTCCTTGAGAAACTCTACTGGATTATTCTCCATTCTGTCTTGACTCAGACATTTTATGGCCACTTGGATCTTAACGAGGGCAAACAAAATGTCAATAGTGTGAAGGGATCGTTAAAAAAAACATGTAAACTCTCTGACTCACCCGCTCCCCATCATCACTCGTCCAAACCCCTTGCTGCACCGTCCCGAATTCTCCTGATCCCAACGTCTTATGGCTGAGGAAGTCAAAGGTCGAATTAGGTCAAATAAAAGTAGGGAAAAAATATCAAGATGGGAGTTAAATTCAGAGTCAAAGTACCTCACAATTGCATCTGCTTGGATAATGTGACGACCAGGAGCCACACTTCGGAGCGAACGAGCAGGGTTGACGAATGAATTACTTGAGAGTGAGGCTGAATTTATAGAATCATCACGACGATACAACAATTTCTGTAAATCAAATCCAGAACAGAACATATCGTAGTACATAATATACCACGCATGCAAGAACCTCCAGTTAGGAATGGCACTTTGAGGAATAAGTTGGGTTTACCTTTTTCATTTTGGCCAAGTATGTCTGCGGGCAGTGTTTATGGAAGAATTTGATAAGACGGCGAATTTCCGGTCGAGACATACCAATCCCAGCCATGTCCTCCTCGGATACATATTTCAATTGAGACACATTCTGCACCTGAAAAGAATGATGACAACAAAATATTGAAGAAAGTAATTAGTACCTTACCATGATCTTATGAACGGTAATCAAGTTTGAGAGTAGTAACGTGCTAAAACCAAAGTATATTACCTTTAGCTCATTCTTGAATGGAGAATAATATTGTTGCAGTTCAGCTTCGATAAGGAATTCGTAGAAGCCCAGACCGGCTGATTTGGTTCCCATTGTGAAACGGTACCTTTAGAATTTAAAAAGGCAACAACGAATTAAAGGTACATGACGATACCAAACCAACCTCAATTATTTGACATTACTTACACGTGATTATCAGTCTCAGCCTCTCAGCGTTAGACAAATTGAACGTACTAAAGCTTGAACGTGAAATTCCAAGAATTGAAAATTCCAAGGAGAAGAGTATCAATCGTCGTCACTCCCTCCTCGCCACTTACCGTCTGAATGTGGAAATGTGGAATGAGAAGAGAATGTGAAGATTCACTTGCACTTTGCTTTCCCCTTCCAAGTTAATTCCAACACCTTCCAAAACCAGGGGAAAAAATCCAACCCTTCTTTCCCCTTCCCCCAACATTGGATTCACCCGTCTAATGCCACCAATACCACCGCCACGGTTTCCGGTGAATAGTTTTAGATATATTTTATTCATTTCTGAAAAAATTGCATGGAATTGGCAATTCATATCGGAGGGAAGCGTGCCGTCTCTCCTGTCATCAGGCTTTCAATTCGGACGGGGGATGAAGCGGCTTACGGTCATCCTCGTCTCTCTCGTCTGGGGAGCTTTCCGTCGAGGAATCTTGCCTTTGACCTTCGCCGTGGTTCACTCCTCTGTAGGATTCGGCAAAGGAAGAATTGATTAGCATGATTGCATTTGTGGAGCTTTTTAAATTTAAAATATAGATGATGATAATTGATATGAACAAACTCACCGCGTTGTTGAGTTCGTCCTGTAGCTGCTACTTCGCGAACTGCCATTGCTGCTTTTGCTTCCTCGACACATTTGTCAATTACAATACAATCATAGCCCTCATCTCGCTAGTCAGCAGAAGTCAGAAGTCCGGGATAAGCCATAATAAGCTTAGGCTTTCCGCCAGAGTTATGGAGAGCTGTGCTCTGGATTTCGGAACTTTCTCTCTTCCTCACCTAAAAATTTCGGCTTTCCCATCCGGTTTTCCCTTCCAAAGGATTGTGCCAACCCGGAACTTTGTAACTGTGCTTTCCTCGGTTCCTCGACTGAATTCGTTCGGTTTCTGTTGGTTTCTGTGGTTTTTATCTCCTCTTTTGGGATGGGTTAAAGTTGTTCCAGCGAAACTCACATGCATGGAACCAGCAGTAGGGCTCCTTCTTGTTATTCATATCCCACAATTTACTTTGGTCCTCCAATTTACAATGGACAGCACTTAATTATTAGTTCAGTTGATTTCGTTTTTTTTTCTCAAAAAGAGAAATGAGGGGAAAGTGGAATGTGGTGAAAGTATTGTGACTGTGATTGTGAAAATGTGATTGGTTGATAGGAAATGACCCCGTCGAAGGATCTTGCTCTCTCCTTCCTCTCTGACGATGAGCTCATGGATGATCACAACGAAACATTTAGTCAAGTCAAACTCCGAATGAATGACGACGAGGACGACGGCGAGGAAAAGGAGTTGACCAGCCATCCAGAGCAGATGTCAAGATCTCCTCAGAATAATGTCGAGTCTGCAGAGGAAGCACTCGAGGAAGTCGAGCCTGGGAAGATGAATGGAGACGCAAATCTAAAAAGTATTTCAGAGCGAACAGCAGTACTTACCCTGCGAACATCCCAGGGCAAGGATGATGTCCCACGGATTTCCATTACTCCCATGACCCCTGGCTCAATATCTCCAGAGCCGGATGATGGGCATAGCACCGTATCTCTCAATTCCAGTGGAGGCTCCCCATTGTTCCAGAATCAAAAGTACCATGGACAAATGTCCATGAGTCCCAACTTGTACTGGAGACCCCAGAGCCCAATGCCACCCAAGAATGACACCGAGGCCAAAGAGTTCTTTGCATATCGAGATTCCATTGTGGCAAACGTGCTGGAGGAAGTGGGGACACTGGTGGATGAGACGGATGGTGGGGTCCATGGGACTTGGCTCCTTACAGAGTAAGTTATTTTTAATCGTAAGTTCAGAAAACTTGCATAACCTAAACGTGACTTCCTTGACCGTTGTTACACAAGGATTGACCACTGGGATAACGAGAAGGAGCGGATACTGCTTCTCTGTGAGAAGTCCATCATCATCATCAAGTATGACTTTATTGCAATGAAGACGGAAGACTACAAGCGGATCTCTCTTACCGTTATTGACAAAATTGTGCAAGGCGAACTCCGATATCCAGAACGTTCATTGGCACCGTAAGTTACCCCATAAAAACAGCGAGATCGTCCAGTAGCAGTATCAGCGCCATGATTGAGTGAGCCTATCTTTGTGTTGTTCCGTAGACGGCTCAGCGGAATCGCCGGAGGCTTGGCAGGAGTAATGAAGGACTGCATCATCCCCAAGGTTCAAGGCACAGTCCACAGTGTGGGGAGTATCATGTTGCCCAAAAAGGTTTCAACGACGACAAGGCTGCTGGATGGGGCTACTCAACCAATACTCCCTGGCACTGTGAATCCAGATGAGTTGGGACCGTCGCCACCATCACCGCCGGATGACAGTCACGGTGACAATATCCGATCTCCAAAAACATCCCTCATGTCTGCTCTTGCTCTGGAGAACTTTGAGCCAAGGTCCGATTTTGTCTCCTCTGCCTCATCTTCCTAAAGCGTATGTTTAAATTAATAAGTTCAAACCGTGATTAATTTCTACAGGACAAGGAACGTGGAGGGGATTCGGATAATGTGGAACCAAGACTTGCCGCTCAGTTTCACCCAGAAATGGAATCCTTTCAATAAATCAATTCCTTGGATCACTTTCGCCTCCCACCCACTCCTATGGCACAAAGGTCAGAACGGGTCAATATCCTTTGAATTTAATTTCGAATCGCCCAAATCCAATCCATAAGATGGTATAATGCGAAGAATCTGCTGTCTGATTATTTTAGGCGGTGGTGGCAGTGGCTCCAATCGTTCTTTTGACATTGAATCCTTTTCGAGGGAACTCATTGATGTTCTGAGCCACGGTGGGGGTGAGAGTTCTCCCATGTATGCCTGTCGCGTCGAATACAAGCCAATCATCATTGAAACCTACCTCGGCCTTGCCTCTCTCTTCCATAATGCAAATTCCCTTGGCTTCTACAAGGTCAGGGGAAAGGTCAGTTTCTAAGGTCGGAAACAAGGAGGGATGCAGGCTGCGCCTGCATTCCTGTTTCTCCAAATAATTCCAGTAACTAACTTAAATTAACATTCCCAAACTGCCTGTGTTAATCCTCATAACGCATAACCTCATGAGCCTATAAAATCCTGTTTAATTGATACGAAATAATTAACGATTAATTAAGATTTGACAATTTTCAACTTGTTTAATAAAATGAGGTGAGAGAACATACGCCTGCGCCTCTGTTCAAGCTCAATGATAAAATGGTGGAAAGA
>Ga0194135_10000791_pt1 | contig 18474 bp, 16 predicted proteins | sample LitLau_LLRF_2013_FD_134024 | JGI IMG/M metagenome (GOLD analysis project Ga0194135, IMG submission 134024) | Freshwater sediment microbial communities in response to fracking from North America - Little Laurel Run_MetaG_LLRF_2013 (version 2) | ecosystem: Environmental > Aquatic > Freshwater >...
ATATGGGGCATGTGTCACTTTTGTCAGCTTTGACCTTCAAAATGAAGATGAAGCGTATGTTTTAGACTTTTGGTGAAACTACAAAAAATATGCATCTTGCTAAGTTCTATAACATATCAAAAAATTAGAAAAGCCCCACTCTTCGTTTTTGAATTATTCTTGAAAAGCTGAAAACATTGATGTTTTGACCCATACTGACTGCCATTGCGGGTCACCAGAAGTAGTGTTCGCTTTGAATTGTAGATACTTGTTTACACAATTGCTTTTACTATAAGGCTACAAAATTTCAAATTGATAGGACAAACCGTTCCGGAGTTATTCTTCCATAAGTCAATGTTTACAGACACACACACACACACACGGACAACGATATCATGCTTGGCTCTATAAGCCCAAATTACCTGGGCTAAAAATATGAAAAGTAATAATATGCCATGATAGTGTTTGAGCTTAAACATATTGTTAACATAATCATACTTTGATATAAATTGAAATTGATGAAAACTAACTAAGTTGCATGGAAAACAGTAGTAACAGCCAGTGGTTTTTAGACTCAAAATTTCGTGTACAAGCGAAATCATTAAAAGCTGACGATAATGTGTGTTTCATCTGAATCTGAACTGTTGAATGAAAATTTGATGAAAATCCCCAAAAGCCCTCAAATGTACCTAACTTGATAATTCACGATTTCAGCTGTATCTACGTCATTTTATGATGAATTCGTTCATTGTGTGACTAGAAGCTAGTTGACTGTGACTGTACTAACTGTAAAGAACACCCTCCGATGATGATACGAAGATGACATCCTCGTCTTGTAGACTTCTGTAATCGAAAATAATCTCTGATGCCGTATGAAGACAACAAAATCATAAAAGTAAATGGAATACGTATAGATATATGCAAGGAAGAACCTTATAGTGTTATAGTGCTTTCTTTTACAATCCATTTTCCTTCCAATTGTTCAAAGAAACGATTAAAATGGAACTGCACTCTGACTTGGAGTTCCGATTTAATTACCAAGCGATTTATAATGTCTGCGTTTAATTATTGCACGAAATCTCACATAGGCGGTCTTATAATTGTAACGTACACAGTCACACACAGTATACATCACAGCATCACTGAAAGAAAATAGTATCCTGTAACAAAGGAACAAACAAACTAAGCACAAGCTATTTGAAGACATAAACTGGTCCTGGTTCTACTGATATTTCAGTTCAACAAGAATATGTTCGGGTTCCCAAACCTAAACTAAAGTGAATTGAAGTGTTTCATAATATTTATTTACTTTCTCCGTGCACCCTCAGGATGTTTCGATTCACCTCTACGATGCGTGAACGGCTGCCTTGAAGATGAGAACGCGCACCAACACTTACAAGAACACTATAGAGAGAACATGTATATAGACAAGACATATATACAAATCACACAGACATTCATATACCGCCTGGAGAAAATTCCTCAGCATTCTTTAAATTGTTGCCTTTGTCTACCACCAAACCCAAATTTGTGGTTTATTCTTGTCTACCCGATTCAGGAATGGAATATGCAAAATGTAATTTACTTTTATATCAAAGAACAAATTCTTCTGCTTCAACAACCAAAATAGAGGGAAAGCTAACTTTGATAATTTTAACATACGAGAGAGCCAGAGCCAGTATAATAATACAGTTCAGCCTACTTGTTTTGTAAATATTGGCTGAAGAGAAAGTGCACAGATGAATGAATCTCATTTCTAGACAAACACAACAATAAATTACCTTTATACAATGTGTGTGTGTGTGCATTCGAAAGTCAAAAAAGAGGAAGTGGCATTTATAAATAAAGTGTACAAAACTTGAGTGTATCACAAAGCGAGTGCAAATGCTTTGTCATGAAAGTGACTTGTCTGCCTACATACATACAAATACACTTGGGTTTGTAACTTTTGTAAAGTTCATCCACGCAGGGTATCTGTGGGAAACAGAACCGGATTTTTAAGGACCATCAGACTCGTACGGAAGAAGAATGTAAATGTAATTCTGGAAAATATTGATTTACTTTTGGTCCATCTTGAGTAGCGAGGAAAGTGGGGAAATGAGAGTAGAGAGAGAGATTCGTAAAGTCGTCCAGACCCTCGGAACTTTCTTTTCGAAAAGGCCGACCTCTGTATAAGGTTTGCTGTATGTACGACAGGAACATAAAACTCAACGGTCTGTTGTTCCTTTTAAGATGATGTCATCTCATTTCAGTACTACACCCTTCCTACTACACTGAAACTACTAGCGATAAGAAACATCTTCAGAATTTCGTCTACATGATCAAATAGTGGAATTGATTTCAAATAAATTGGATACTCTGCCTGTTCTCAGAAGCCATCCCTGAAAGGTATTCTCAATGTACTTCAGATTCTTAAGTAAGTTTATGTATAATCCCTTTGAAATTCCATTTCACTATTTCCACACTCCACCTATAAACCATATAGGAGAAGACATGAGACATATTATTGCTCCTTGACATTCTGACAACTACTTACATGAGGGGATCACCCACACTGCTTCTAAAATTATATAATTCTTGATGATTCTGAATTACCTAGAGTCACCTTTGAAGCCAAATGCTTTTACAACAACTTGCTAACAACTGTATATAATTATCATTTACTAGTGTTTGAGTGAAATCCAGTCTTGTCGAGATAAAATTTACTTAAACTTAAATCATAAGTCCATTCAACTTTAATTCCAAGCTATCCTGATACAGTAAAATCGACGTAAAAGGAAAGAGAACACGCACAAAAAGTACCAAGTCAAAAATATTCGTTGACGCAAATATTTCCTATTAAATTGACTGTCTATTGCATCCATATCCACACTTCAAGAACATCTTCAGCTTTTTTCCTCGACATCAGAATCAAAACACGTTCCTATATATCCCTGCGGAATTTTGAGAGTTACATGTTACAGACACATTCATAAAATCTACTTTCTTCGGGTGTATTGACAGCCTGTGTCTTCCTATTGCAAAGTACGAAACACCTCGAGTGAATGGTGAGTCAAAGGGCTTAATTTCATAATGTTCAAAAAGTCTTCTGACTTCCTCCTTAAGAAACGAAGAAGAAGTTCGCGGACTCTGAATGTGGCTGGCGTGTGTGATATTTCTTTTCAAGAAACCCGAAGAAAGTATGAAATTCTTCTGGTATTTCTGATGGAGGTAATAAAATCTTGTAATAATCGTATTTACTCCTCCTCTTCTTTCCTCTTTCTCTCGACTCTTAACTCTTGGAATGCCTCAGATTTGTTTGGTTCCCTTTGAGAGAATCGCGTAACTCGGAACTTTCTTCAATCTTTCATCTCACTTCCACTTGACATTCAAAGTTTAAAAGTTTCTAAGATAATTTAAGCCCTCAAGCTGTGCTGGCTTAAACCACAAAACCATAGAAGTTTAGGAGGAACCAAAATCTTACGGCTTTTACAACTTAACACTTTAATTATTAATTCTAGAGGAGGTTATTTCATCACGGCCATTTTTGCATTGTGATAAAGACGATGAGATGAGAGATTGGAATAAAAGACGGTTAGAGGATTATAGAGTGTAATGTCAACACTCTCAACATCCATTAAGGAATTCAAACAATATTGTCTACACTGACAAGAACTCCCGTCTTCAGTTTGCCCTTTCTGCATAATATGCCTTTTGAATGAAAATGATACTTTAACGAGTGCAATAATCATACATGCATTTCCTTAACGAAAGGATTCACGAATCTCGCTTCAAGTTACACTTATTATTTTAGCATTGCTAGTTATCAAGGAACTTTCTACTCATATAATACAACACATGCGTCTAACTGTGAACAGCCAGAGCAAAGTAATATACAGTTTCTCCTTTCGGAGGATACAAATAATTAAATTCTCATTGGTGGTGGTGTGAGATCAAATTCCACTGAGAGTTCATTTCTAAATGGATAAGGCAAGTTTGCTTTCAATTCGAACTTTGTGTTTTATTCCTACATATATTCCTGAGTTAGCTCTTTGCTAACAGTGCTGAATAGTGTCCCATAAGTGTTCATTAAGCTACAAGGGCCATTAAGCCTTAAGAAATGTAAGGCAATAATTGAGTAGAATTGGATGCTCACCTAAACTCAATTTCCGTTCGTGGCTGTGGAGATTTAATGTTTCCTCTTTCAGAACTTGCACAGTGTGTATGTATATCACTCCATAGAACTACGAAAAGACGCGTGTCTTAAATTGATACTTTGTTCGTAATTATTGCGATTGCTGTAAGAAATTAACATTATAATTACCCTTCGATAGTGCACTGTAATGGCTACACACCACTCTACTGTCAACTTCTAACTGCGTAGCCAACTGAAATTGATACGCCGACTAGATAAATGCGAAAACTGATTTGGAAAATGTTTCAATGTATGAATCTGAGGCATTCACAACAATATTCTAACTTAGGATAAAAGGATAAAGATCTACACAGATACTAAATGCGACACAGAAATATTTATTCGCAGATAAGAACCAATTAAGGATTGTTCTGAGTCTAAACTATCTTCTATTGGTTGTCTCTCACTCCTTAAATGTATTGATGTCTTGATGCCTTCTTCAGACGACGACGACCGTTTGACTTATACACGCAATTCATATATTCACTGCAGTGTGTTGTGTGTGCAATTTAATAAGAGTGAAAAATGACTGAGGTAAGCAGCATGTAGTAGCGAGAATGCCAAATGATTACATCATCGCGAACACAACTTCTCTTGAAAGACAGGCTCATTCACTTCTTATTATGACGACACTGATAAGACTTCAAACTATGTAAGGACATAAATGGGAATCACCATGCAAGTTCCGATGTTGAATCTCCTTGCACAAACACACACACTGTGACTCTGTTCATTTTACTTTCCATCTCATTTGGCCTTATAACTTTTATATGAGAATAGTTTCTTCGACCGATATGGAAATAAATCCTGCGATAAATTAACAATGAATAATGCGATTCATTATTATTGTGACAGAGACGAGTTCCCATTCAGGGTGATTGAAGTGGCAGTCACATAAAGTCATATCTCGTAGTTATTCCTCCTCTTGTGTATTATTGGTTTTGTATGAGCCATTGTTCATGATAATTATGATATTGATATTGCTAAGAAGAAGGGACATTTGCTTTTATATTTTGAACGAACGAACGATGATTGAACGGACAAAATATTGACTCAGTGGTATTATTGATGGAAGTATTAACAGTCATACTATTATTTCCAATGAAGAATTTGCAATTAAAACATGTGTACTTCTATGTTAAATGATAATATTATAGTGCTGAATCATTTTTGTAAGTATACGTGCTTTCCTAGCCTCATGCAGCATGGACTGAGAGTTGATTTGGTACTTTAGGAATTTCAAGGCAGACAATGGTTAGCATGTTTCTTGGTGGTTGCGAGTGGATTGCAGTCAACAAGAAAGTGCGATCCCCTTGAGATGTACAAAATGAGGAGGAGCATAATGGGATTTTACATGATGAAGTAGACTTGAGAAACGAATAAAGATTTTGGAAGTAAGACATCCAGCTGTATTATTTGCTTTTAGTAGTTGAAATAGTAGGGTTCCTTTCATACAGCTATATCAGCTTATTTTGAAGCGTCTTCCACTAAAGTAAGTGGAAAAACTTATACAGTGTGCTAAGGGAAGAGCAGTAGATAGAGGCGTACAAGGCATAAGAGAAAGTACCATCTGAACGACCTTGTTCCATACAGATGGATCTTCGTCTCTCCAAAGCTCGAGAGACATTTGCTTGTTTCATTTCAAGCGAATATGATGCAGAGACAAGAAACTGAGAAAGACATTTATATACGCGTATTCTCATGCAGAACTTTCCTGACTTTCTCTCATGGAGAAAACCAAATCACTTTTTTATTACGAAAAGAAGTTATGAAAGTCGTGTCTCCAGCTTCATCACGTCTTTCGTTTATGTCGTTACAATGGCTGAGCTCAAATCAAATCCTTTTGACTTAAGCAAAACCAAATCATCGGCCTTTTGATTTTTGAATGTGAGCTTATAAATAAGTAGAACTCACGATCAGCAGATAGTGAGGGTACTCATGTTAATTGAGTATAAGAGATAATGTACTACACGTATGAATGTTAACTTCCAAAATGTAACTGAATAACAAAACTAGAGACAAAATATGAAAATACTTCCCATGGTCATTTTCTCATCCTGGAATTTTTCATACAACCAAGTTTGCCTAAAATGCCAATAACACTTTTGTTTCTGCCACCCCAATTGGAAAGATATATATCTCTCTACATGTGACATACACTATAGGTATCAATATTAACTTTCTTTACAGAGCGTCTCATTTTATGTGTGCCATAAACCTATACAGTAAGCCCACACCTAAAGAAACAGTTTCCTCGGAACTAAAATCCAGAAGCCTGGATACCTTATTGTTCGATTCTTATTACAAAATCCTTCCTTTTGGAACCAAGACCTATTTCTACTTTTCCTAGGCTTATTCCTACTTTGTGAATCTTTGTTCGCATTGTTCAGCAAAGTAATCAATACTTGCTTCTGATATATTATACATACTCACCAACCAAAGATCTTTCATCTGTAACACTATACACGCAGTCTTTAAATGCAGCCTTGCCTCGATTTATCACAAACACATCTACATTCGAATTAAATTCTCTACCGACTGTCACTTACATCCTCTTCCATCTAAGTCAGATTAAAGGTAAATTACACTAGAAGTGAAAAAAAAACAACCGAATAAAATAAATGGATTGATGTGAAATAAGTTTACCCTTTTGGCCTGGGTCTCCTTGCAGAATGGTGATCTGCTGTAAAGCACATGTACGCTCTTTATATATACACAACTTGCTCTGCACACAATTTCCGTTTACATTCCCAAACAAAGCAGCTACCACATTCTCACTTTCACTTCAATGTTGCACGAAATCCATCGAATTCATGCAGAATGGAGACAACTATTCAGACCTGCACTGAATATTTTTGTTTTGCACTAAAACCAAAATGACGTGTATTGAGGTCTATTGCACAAGACATATATATAAATATTCTAATGCACACAAGGTAATGAGCCTCCTACGACTTTTGCATGTGCTCCAATATGAAAATACCAACTAATGAGTACACCACAAGTGTGAATCATTTCTTGGGTGAAAATTTGAAAATGGGAACACGGCGATATTCGGTGAGTCCGAGCATGTTCTGAACTGATTTGTTTTTCATTCTCGGCGACTATATCCGACCGAATATACATATGCATAGGGAGTCTGCTAATAATAGAAATCGAGAGTCACGACGACGTAATCTTTGGGAGAAAGGTAAAGAGATTTAGTGAGTGAGTGGATTCCACTTGAAGAGATACACATGCATATATACTCACACACACTGGCTAGATAAATTCTACGACCGGCTAAGTAGGTGAGGAGTATTGATGCTCTGCGATTAGTCTAGCTTTATGCATCACAGCTTTGTATCCAACGGTAGGTGTATTGCGAGAGCTTATTGTGAGTTTCCACAAGAAACCAGAATTCCTACGGATGATTGCATAATACATACGCTAACAGATTGATGGTAAATAAATGGCAGACGAAGGAAAGCTTTCAGACGGACTGACTCAAGTTCTTGGATAGTACAATGTGAGACTACCCTCGAACTGCTTTATTAAATGGCTATGGAATTTTTCCATTCTCTGACAACAATATTTTAAGATGCATAACAAGTTCATATGAGTTTGAATTCATAAAACTTACTGATGATTTTAGACACTGTTAAGTAAAGATGCTGATTCATTGATCCTTATGTTATTGTAGTGTTATCATGCTAATTTGAGTCTCGCATCGGTAAAAAGTGCATCGTTACAGTACCTTCAATTTCTCTTCACTTTCTTTCCCAACTGGGCCAGAAGCATGTTGAACCTTTGTGTAATTCCCTTCACATCACTAGCTGCAAATACTGACAGTGAGTTAGCTAGCCCAATACTTTATTTCTTCCACTCAATTACCAAATATATTTCTGTTGAGGAACACATTCGAGTGTTTTGGATGGCTTTGTGAAAGAACAGAAATTCGGCAGAATTCGTCTGCTGTCCACTATTAGTATACAGAGTCTGAGCTCTATACATACACATCAAAATGACCAATGCGTTACCTTATTGACTATAGATACCTTATTGTGCAAGAAATGTTTGAAAGAAAATGATTCCCGTGTCTCGATCTGTCATTGTACAGTTCTCTCTCTTTTCGTTCTTGATGATAAAATGATTTTACACTTTCGAGACTATATATACTCTATTACGTTTCGCCTCCAATCAAGCCAACGAATATATATGGCACTCTTGTGAATGGGCATTTTGTTGCTGAGCCCTGTGATACAGTTAAACTGCAGAAGAACATTACGAATTTGAGACAAGAAAGGAAAGATCATTCCCAGAATGTCCCGAGTCTCGCTTCTGGGCGGATAGATAAGTTCCAAATTGAGTTCCATGAAAATGAAAAGATTTCCTGAGTAAAGAAAACCTTGGGAAAGCAATGAATGTACCTTTGGCTTAGCATTTGACACTCCATAGGCCTCCATGTGGCAGTGGAAAGTGGAAGAAAACGACTTCGATTCACTCGGACTAGAGCCACATCACTAGTGGTTCTGGTGCTTTCTCCAATTTCTCACACTTTTTCTTTCACTCTCGTCTTCACTAGTGTGTAGGAATGTTGTCATTAGAAAAGCTATGGTCTTATTTTTACCACTTTTACTATTGTACAATGAATTTCTTTGTGAACGAACTATATCACAGTGTGTCATATGAGTACAAAGTCACTTTATAGTTTTCACTTGTACAGTTTTTTCTCTGGAATGAACACTTCAGAGCTACGCTCTTAAGCTATGGTAAAACCTTCCTCGTGAAATAAGGTAGTAATGGTGAAATCGATGTTCGTGAAAGTGTACACTTAGAAATGATTCATCTTACAAAATAGAGCACTATGCAAGTCTCTCCAGAGTGCCGAATTACGCTTTTCCCAGCGATTCAGATTCTAACTCTCAATCCAAGATTAAAAAACACAATAGGTGAACACGAAACAGTATTAAAATTATAATCACTATATTAAGTTACACATTTTCATGGGGATCGAATAAAAAGATAGATTTGTTCCCATCAAAATATAATATAAGGAATAAGGACTCGAGAAACATGTTTTTTTAATGGAAAGCAAGGACAAATGATCTATCAATGATTGCAAGTCTCATTCAGCTGAGTTTATTCTCTGGTCTGTGTGAGTCCAATATGGTTTTAAAGTTTACTCAAGAAAAGCCACGAAGCAATGTGGAGAAATATTCTGTTGACAATTACTACAACTCACAAACTTGCGCTATTACTTTCTCTAAACACGATTGACGATGTATGTGTAAGCAGTAACCACCTCTAGCTTTACACACTATCCATATAGTATGCAAGACATTGCAAGAGAAATGTTGAATATGTTGCAACTTGCTAGGTGAACAACTGGCGAAGAAGAAATAAGACATACACCGACAATATGAACCCTTCCGCTCTAATGCCGAACACAGACTAGAATCGCGGATGGAGCATTTCATTCTAATTCCAAACTTTCCATCCATCTCTGAGGATGTGAAAGTGGAAGAGAAAGAAGAACCACAGCCACGCAGTCTCCACATTGAATGAGGATCCCTTTTGCTCTGGATAACTCATCTGTTCTACGATCAAAACGGTGAGACCGAATCTCACCATTACTACATACTCCTTTGCTACACTATGTGTGCACTTCAGTAGCAAGAGACTCCCTAATCGTGTGATGATCCTATCCCTGGCTACCGTTGGAACGAGCCAAGTATCCTCCAGACATGGAAGTCTAAAGAGATCCAATACACTACTGGTGGTAAGCTGCTGGAAGAATGTACTGGTATGTTGCTTTGCTTCTTGTATCCGAAATCTAAACTGGTGCAGTCACATCGTCGATACTACTAACCATAGTGGTACACTGCACGACGAGGCTCCTCTCGTGTCTCTTCAACTTTCACTCCAAGTACTCTAGCGGAACATTCCCAAATAAAATAGTACTTTTCGTCTTTGGGCTTTCTTTTGCCTCTTTGTGTATCATGTCTTTGAATACTGCCTGCGGTCAGTCAGAAGGTGACACGAGAAAAAGAATAGATGTATAAGGTATATATACTAGAGTGCCATCCATTATAAAATAATCTTCCGCTAGACTCCAATTTCTATTTTGGGCTTAGGCTTACTGGAATGTCACAGTTTCATGTAGTTCTCAAAGGGCCTCAAACGATTAATACAACTTTTCCAGAGAATGACGAACCTGATTAGGGATGTCGTTCGTTTCTGTTTTGATAGTACCTCAAACACGTCGACTGCTGTAACCATTTATGGCGAGCGCATAAAAATGTTCGTCTAAAACTTGGACGATTATCGGTTTCTTCCGCTGTACATGAAAGTTTGGCAGCTATGAAACTGAAGAACTTTCATGAGAGTGTAATGATACTTTTCTCAATTTTTCGTTGTCGTTTTGTTATTCATGGTCGTTGCAAGAACTTTTGAAATTATAGCAAATGATGAAGCAGTTGATTGGTTCAATTCTGAAGTTTAGTTGATATTACGCTGGAACTCCTCATTTAGCAAGACTATACAATCTATCCGATTATATTATATCCAGTGGGACACATGAAAGCTTATATTCCTATGAATATTTCTCCTCATCTTGCAAAAGATCTCGAATCCAAGAAGTGAATGATTGCTGATCAACTATGTTTCTAAATTCTGAATGCGATTATGTAGCAGTGGCATTTCTACAGGAACCTCTCTCTCATTTCATGGCTGAATGTTAAGTCGATTTTGAAAATGGGAAATGAAGCTCAAATATGATTATGAAATGCGATGAAATGACAATAAAAGAGTTATTAAGCTCCGAGACATAGTCTACTTGTTCGTAAGATATACACTTGGAGAAAACTGTATATGAGAAAGCCGAATAGAAACATCACAATTTATTACTTCCTCTCGAAGTTTGTTTGTGTAGTGGTAGTACATGTTTATGCAGGCAGGTCACCTCACGTCAATCACTTTAACTGAGATACAATAATAAAGAGATACAATTGATACAAGAGAGGTGACAGATCAAAAGATATATATGATTCAGAAGTGGCTTTCCTTAAAAGACATCTTTGAATTTTATATTTACCTTCATAATTTTGAACACATACATTCCCCACTTCTTCGCTTCACATCTTTCACTTATAATCATTAACACATACTCTACAAGTATCGAATTTATAACGCAACTGATTTTCCGATGTAGTTTATTTTATACTCTCACTGTCTTATGTGCAAAGCGTAACGAGTCCACAGTAACTTTACATACGACTGAAAACTCTGGAACTCGTAAGAGTCGAGCCTTAGTTATAGTTATCCCTTAATTCAAGTTATTCTCCCATCATATGGATACAATTCGAATATTTAACAAATAAAATAATCCGCTAGTAGATATAAATAAATATGTCTCGAATTAGTAGAGTACATAGCATTCCAGCCAATAAATGTCATTTACAATTTTGGTTCCGGTTGTACTGTAATCTCTTCGTGTGTCCTTTTGAATCTTCGGGTCAACTGTGAACTACGTTCTTTACTAGATTGCTTTCAGGTGATAAAAGTTTTGACTGAAAAAATAAGGGCACAAGTCAGTTGTAGAGCGAATCCAGTGAGACAAACGAAATTGTGATGTTCTACCGGAATAACTTTTAAACACCTTTACAAAATTATGGAAAATCCCATTGCTGACAACACAAATAGATAAATAATTATGTCCAAAGGTACATTTCTGCTTTGTATTTACCTTTCTCTTGCACATTCAAGGCTTGCATGGGATTACGGAGGGCTCAGTGACTTCAAAAAATCGATAATTTACACCATTAGGTTACAGTTTTGTCAGCATTTTTCAAATATAATAAGTAGATTTACATTCCAGGCATAAACACTAATGATTGACTAATGTTACCTTAATGGCTGACCGGTATTTTCCGAGCAAATAAGTTTGATATGGCCTAAAATATACTTTATAAGGCTGTAGACTGTTTAGTTCCATTGAAGAAATTTGGAAACATTATAACCTACAACTGACTTAAGTGCACAAATAATATATATTGGACAAAAAATGTATGACTCATTACAGTTCCGCTTTGGGTTCCAAATCTGTAGTAAGTGTTCCTACCCAAATTCGTAATACACAACCTTTGACTTGTTTTAAATCGCCATAACATTCATACGACGGTTCTATCACCGTCATGACAGTTAACAGTATTATTCGCAGCACTTCTGTGGTCAACAAGAATATTAGTGTGTACAGTCGAGACAGGAATTTGTTCAAAGTATTCAATGAAATAGCAGAAACAGATTTGGAATAAATCATGAACTGCGAAGTCTCACTCTTATGAACTTTCTCGAATAGCTAGTCATTATATTTGCGAAATCGAACTGCAGTGATCAATAACATGGTAAGTGAATATAATTTCTAATACTATTAGTCAAAATACTCAATTATAAACTTTTACAAAGTTCTAGCTTGTAGCTACATTTTGTCACACAGCATTTTTGTAGTCGAAATCGAGAGTTCACTGAAAGCCCAAACCACAAATATTCAAATGGAATATACACACAACTCAGACATACTGATCAGCCAAACGAATACACGGTTCGAATTAAAACTATAGCATTTTGACTTCAATATTGAATGCAAGAATTAAGAATAGTCAAATCAATCCTCTTCTTGAATCGCGACCATCCAATTTAGAATTTTGCTGTCTTCGACGCAGTATTATGATGATTTCAGTTACTCTTGGGTTGCCGTGAAGACAGAGATGCTGGGATAAAAGGCCATCATGACGGCGATGAATAGAATGATGAAAGGAAGAGAACAGCAATAAAATGCCTACAAATATCACCATCATCACATTACTTACATTCTGTCAGTTTTTATAGTGGACTTCAAAAAGCATTTAATTATATATTCACTGGTGGGACTAATCTTGTTTTCTATAATGAAAACTGGTGTACTTCCCTCTCCCAAAATCAATCTTAATAAGTTTGGATAAATAATAAATGTATATATTTACTACAACTAAAAGAAATTAAGTCCATAATTGTTACTGAGAGTTTAGCACTTCTATAGTTCATTATGTCACTGCACTAATTAATCAGTGTATTTCGTAAACGTAACAAACAAGTGGCACCAAGTATGTAGCTTTAAAAGCTTTATACACTACACTGATACACTTCATCTTCAACTGTCACTAATTCACTGTTCAAGAGGAAGGATGAAATGCGATAAGAATAGCCAGAACAAGGATTGCTATTGGTATAATCAGAAACCGAAGTTGTATCTGTAAAAATAGGAAAACAAAAAATTAAAACAAACAAAATAATGTAAAATAATATTGTTGAAAACTTTAGACTGAGTTTAAAACAAAATGATAAAAGATAAACATTACTGCACGAGGTAGACTTCATGCATATACAGCGAGCATATAAAACATATTACAAATATGTAATGGACATTTGTGACCCAACATTTCAACGCTGCTTACCAATTTTGATTGATCAGCTAGAGCATCGTGATCTGTTTGTAATTCGGTAATTCTTCGGTTTAAGTTTAAGCACTCTACAGAACTCTCATTGTAGCGATCCTTAAATATGGCCAATTCTTCTTCTGTTTGCAGTAGCTATTGACAAAACGAGGATTTTACGACTGTAACGTCAACGTCACTAAATCTCATAAAACATAGATAATTCCATACCTTCTCTTTTAATAATGTAAAATCACTGTTGTCGAAAGGAATCGTAGCCGGTGAATCACCACTTGAGGAGGGATTTGGCTTTTCAGCAAGAGATGCTTTCTGAGCAGAAAGAATGTCCTTGACTGTTTGGCAAGCCACCTCTAAAACCTTGGGTTCCGCTTCCACCACGAGATCATTCAGCTTGGTCGAAATTTGGCAAAGATTTTTCTCTCTTGTACCAAGTAAACCCTTCAAGGCACTCACTTCATCTAAAAAGAATGAATTACTGTGGAATAGCTCGAATAACAGAAGCCTATCACAACTGAATACAATTCCACTTACTTCTTAATGTTTCAATTAGTACTTCATTGTTACGTATAGTTTCAACTTGACTCTCAAGTTTCACTTTTAGTTCTTCGTTGTTTTTGTCCGAATGAGTTAAGGTTTCTTGTAGGTACGTGACTTGAGATTTTAATTCAGAATTTGTTCCTGATAGCAATTCCACCTGAGCCTTATATTTCTGCAATTTTAGACGACAATTTTGATATTAGTTTGAAATACTTTTCTGAAATGAAATGATTTCCTTACCTCTAGATCTACGGCACAGTTGCTAAATTTTTCTTGATAAGTGTCCCCTTGTCTTTTAGCTGCCGAACTCTCTGTCTGTAGTTTCTTTATCGTTTCTCTGGATTCTTCTAGCAGTTCTGTAAGAGTAAACCACAAAATCAGAACACTCCCAACTTGTCGTTTTTTTCACACAAATGTTAAGTGTTATTATGTATATCTGCGACAAGCAGTTAATATCTAGCTTGTTAAATAAGTTACATACAGTACGAAAACACACTTCACACATCCCCTCGTTATTAATGCAATTTTCATAAATCAAAAAAGGACGCTACATATCGCATGTACAAGCACACTTACCGCATGCAAGGAGTAAAATAAAATCAAACCTTTCAAAATTATGAGTTTACATTCATCATAACTAATATCCCAAGCCATATCCATTCCTAATAAATCTAAAGACAGTTGAGGAAACAAATGAAAGTTCTATCAAACCAACACCCAATTTTCAAACCCATGCACTTTTTGTAAGCCATTTTCAACACCCAGGCGAATAATGAAACTCTTAAATTGCTATGGTCAGCATTCATAGTTTTTAACTAAAGTAAACGACTAAATTGAGCATACAGTACTTAATTACCTAAACTAAATTTCAAAATCAAAACATCACTTAAGTGAAACTACAGTAAAAAAAATTGATACAAAACCATGCAATTAAAGCCAATTCAACGCTTCAATCAAGTATTTTGTTTTTCCATGTCCTCATAAGCAAGTTCCACAGCCAATTATACACTACAACTTCTTCATCTAACACTAAAGCTTTGATCAACTGTAAATATTAATTCAATAGAACTCCTGGCAGCTGTCTACCCATAACCAATATTACACTTCTTACCCCCACAATATCACAATCTACAATATTTCTGAATAACGTACTTTCAAGTGAGTTTTCTTCTTCCGAATTAAGTCGATTCACATGGTTATCCCCTTTTCTATCATTGTTGATCTGAAAAATTTGGAACACCAAACATAGTAATAATAAAAGATTTATAGCAATTTTATGGGTATAACACACTTACGTTTTCTGTGATGCAATAGTTGTATGCACTCTTTAAACCATCTTCTCCAACTAGAAAGTTTTTAATCTGATGCACTTCCATATCGACTTTTCCTATCAGCTCTGCTAAGTAGTCAGATACTTGAACTTTGTTGGATACTACTTTAAGATCCTCGAATAAATCTGCGCATGAAGAAACGTACATAATAGATCTTTAGATACAATGCTAATAAGATACAATCATAAAGAGGTCCTTACTCATCATTAAAATAAGTCTCGAGTGGATTTCTTTTCTTTCGGACTCCACAAGGACTAGCTGAGATTTGAATACTTCTAGTTCTAAGGACACAAAAATTCCAATTAGATGAATACGAACTTAGAAAACATTACATAAAAAAACATTATGATTGTATCCAGGGTACCATTTTTCGAAATGAAATTTTCGAAGGCCTTTTGTCGCTTTATAACTTCAGGATCTGCACCCGGGTCATTATCATTAATAATAGGATTACTATTCTTATTTGTATCATTTTCGGGTAGAATAATTTTCGTATCGTCATTAAAACTCGACAAAATTGATCTTGCTACATTCAAGTCCACTTTTGTAACTAAAGCATCAATAACTTTCTGTTTGTCTGAAAGAGTATCTTCCCCCTCCTTGACTTGTTTGTTAAGATTCTCAACTTCTTCTTTGTACTTTGATGAGGATGCGTCCATTTCTCGAGTTAACTCTTCTGATTTTTCTTTCGTCTTGCCGTATTTTTCCGCAAGTGTTTGTAATTCCGCTACGTTATCTTCGTACAACTTTTTCAGGGAAGCCACTTCAGATTGTGAATTGTTCAAGTTTCTAGCCAAAGAGAAATGTTCTCCTAGTTATTTTTAGAACTGATTTTAATCATCACGTATTTTTATTTCGTTACCTTTCTAGGTCCTGGTACTTCTTTACTACGTCCATTTTTTCTTGCATAGCTTTCCGTAACGCTTCTTTAGCCACACTTTGATACTTTTCCTTATCTTCATACAATTGCGCTATTTCTTCTTTCAATTTATCGTCAGTCATACTCTAAATAGGAAAGGTTCACTTACAACAACTGTTCCGTTTGAATATGAAGCTAATCAAGCATTCAACACAACATACTTTATGCGATGCTTGCACTTGTCGTTCTAAAATGTCAATCCTTGTCAATAAACGGTCTTCTTCTATAAGGGACTTCCAACTAACTGCCATGGATTCTTTTGTAGCGTGAACAAGGTTATTTATTGCTGCTAATTTGTTTTCAATCAGCTGCTCCTTTTGCATGGCGTCCTATTGTCAAAGACAAATTATATTTTGACAACACAAGTAAAATGCAGTCTTTTTAAAAACACGTACTTTAACAAACTGATTCAACTGATATATTTCCTGTAGAGATGTGCTCTGGGCTTTCTCAGTCGTTGACGTAGACGGGCTATATAATAAAACGGTCATGTTATTCTTCTTAAGTGAACATTAACAGATCTATACTACAAGTATCTCACTACAAAGCACCAACCTTGCTTTTGCTTCTTTCCCATCAGGCAGGAAAAGCTGCAAATTGGCGACGATGCATCCATGAGTCACTAAAACCACAAAAGATCGGTTATTTTCTCCACAGAAGACACTAAAACATTTCCTTGTACACTAACACACTTACATTTTTTATTAAGTTCCATCACATCAACGCCAAATTGGACGATATCTCCCGAACATACTTCCCTTGGAGGAGACTCTTCCGAACTTTTACTAAGTCTCTGATTATTAACGAATGTCCCATTACTACTTTTCGTGTCTTGAAGAAAGAACTGCAAACAAATCACCATGATCAGTCAGCTAATACTTATCTCCTTCGGACTTCCTTCAACATCATAATTAGTTCAAAACTCACTTTCCCAGTCTCATACCACAACAAGGCATGATTCCTCGACAAGACTTTACAATCAAAAATGGCATTGCTTCCATTAGGCCTCGCTCTCGCCACAGACCTTCCAATCTTCACGGGCTGATCAAGACACAAATTCCTCTCCTGCAAATAAATTTTTAAAACGACACAAACTTACTCATTACTACTCCTAAAGCCACATTATATACAATTGTCACATGCCGTGCCGTGATTCCTTACCTGAAAGGGATGTGAGTTAGGACGACAAGTAAGTACAGCCCTTGCAGACATCCTTAAGGTCCCTGCAGGGCTACTACAATTGTTACTTATGATGGAGAGACAATCTGAGGAGGAAGACGAAGACGAAGAAGATGAGTCGTCGTCACTCAGGCCCTCCTCCTCTGCCGTCGTCAGTTTTCTCATTGTCGTCGTCGTCGTCTGAATAGTCGTGGTCGTCGTCGGTTTGTTGTCGTAGGGCGCGCGTGCCAACTCGTGCCGCGTCAACACCCACTTCACCCACTTCACTTCACGCCATCCACTGCCGCCACCGACGTACGTCAAGGTCCGTTATTCTCACGACACACGCAGAAGAAGAAGCAGAAGTCAGGCTGTAGGTAATTATTAGGAATCGTGTTTTGCCTGTGTGGAGAATAATAATAATAAACACATAGTCTAGTGTATATTTTTGAGTTGGCTGGGAGCCTCTCTCGTCAAATGAGAAGAGTAAGAACTGGGAGGGGGCTCTTCGCCAACTCTCGCTCCCCCTACACTCTCACCTTGCCACTTAATCAGCACACGCACAATGCAATATTATGTAGACTATTGTAGACTCTCTTTGTGCTTTTTAAGAAGAGTTGTATTCTCCGTGAGAATTGGCTCAAGAAAATACTTTTTTAATTTGTCTACACAAGAAACTGTGAGGTTTTAAATGAACCGGATATGACACATACTCGGACGAAGTCACTAATGAAATGAATGAAAGTGTGATGAGATGATGGAACAAAAGTAAAATTATTAGGGAGACAGGCGTTGAACATGAAATTAAGAACCGACACATGAATGAGACATGACGAGCTTGTGATTCATATCAGGAATGTGGACTTAATATGTAAAGTGGTGGTGGTGGTGGTGGTTTAGAAT
>Ga0194135_10000792_pt1 | contig 18472 bp, 8 predicted proteins | sample LitLau_LLRF_2013_FD_134024 | JGI IMG/M metagenome (GOLD analysis project Ga0194135, IMG submission 134024) | Freshwater sediment microbial communities in response to fracking from North America - Little Laurel Run_MetaG_LLRF_2013 (version 2) | ecosystem: Environmental > Aquatic > Freshwater >...
GTGTGTGTGACTTTAAACTTTGTATTTCTCCAAGGTCTCATGCAAACAAGTCATTTAAACTCCAAAGGTTGGAGTTCCATTGCAAATGTGGTGAAAGTCTATGTCACTGGCAAGTAAATAATGATACTCTATTCAAGATTCAACGATTTGCGAAATACAGTGATATTTCATTTGAAACTCGGATTCTGTTATAAGCAAAATTACTGTTATATTATTGAGAGATTATTGAAATTGATTTTGCAAGAAACAACAAATAATAAATTGCATAAAATACCCTTAATTTTGACTCCTAAGAGTAATGTTATTGAATAATTTTGAGGGTAAGACAGTATAATTGCTTGCAGATAACATAAACGATAAAAGCTATTGTGCAAAAACAATTTATAGTAGGGAAAGCTAATGAAAATGCATGTTAAGCAAAGCAACAACGCTAAATAAGCATATTGGTTTTCAGATAACGTAAATAGTCAATCACTTTCTGTTAATTAAAATCGACGGATTATTTTTATTCAACATTTCTACCATTTTTAAAGTTGACAGTGTAAGTGTAGTCGGGTGTGTTGTTGTTTACTCGGGAATTAAAGCAATGATAAATGGCAATTACTAGAAGCTTGAAGCAACTGTCTGAATAGATAGCATGAAACTTGTAAGTATTATCTGCACGTCATCTTCGTCACGACAGAATGCTTTACATTACTTAATTGCATCTAAACGAAACTTGTCATTTTTAACACTAATCAATTGCATTGTATAACATGTTTTTAAGCGTTTAAAATGTCACCTAAAACCGTGCGTGTTACATAAAAGAATGATCTTAATTTACAACTCTTCTAATGTGCAAGTCATCGACTGTTCAAAAATGGATTTTTGGGGCTAACCAAGACTCGGAGAAAGCAAAATCTCCAGAGAAAAGGAAAAAAGAAAAGCATCTTTAGATCAAGTAAGCCAACAAGGACTTTTTCCTGTAGAAAACACCTAAACTTTCTCCCTCGCAGAGGAATTGGTCCAAACTTCCTCTCGGCTGGTTCTTGACAGTAATAAAACAGTTTAGATCCGGGAGACTCGGTAATGGGAGTGGGTGAAAGTGATGGAGAGATAGGAAATGGGACAATGAGGAGAGAAAATTGATTTCACTGAAAGGGAAAAATGCTTCCAGATCTCACAAATTTACACAAAGGGACACATTTACTTTCCACACTCTTTTCACACACACGTACACTTTGCACATACCCTACACAGTAGAATATGCATACACATTGCAAATGCTAAAAAGTCCCGTGGAAAAATCCAATCTACCAATCTCTACATTTTACATTCACACACATCTAAGGCATTTGACGAAGACAGAAAACACCTATTTCCTTTCGGAATCTGAAAGTGGAATAAATGAAGCACATGCTGAGGATATAAATCTGCGTGTTCCCTTTGGTCTGAAACAGTACGAACGAACATCATACAGTAGTCAAAATACAAACGCGTATGACTCTCTATAGTGTGTACGACGACGCCTTTCCACAATTTGGGTGATCAAAGCAGAGGAAAGTAAACCTTCTCAGGTTACTACTTGTGTTCAAAATAACCCAAAGTCCTACCAGCAACATAGCAGCAGACGAGGCAGAGTCGCAGTGGCACTGGCTGTTAAGTTAACGAGGACAAAGTAATTTGATACGGGAGGGAGATGGTCCAAACAGATATGAGTTGACAGAGAGTCCAACTACTACCATACTATAACACACAATCGTGGAAAAGAGACAAAGCTTAGTTAGCATTAGTAGTAGTAGTAGTAGGAATCTCTTGCTTGCATAGCAATAAGCATGCATAACTAACTTGTGGATGTTAGCACTGGAGCGTGGAACTCGCGAAACGAACGCAAAATATGGAGAGAAAGTAAATTCCGCCTTTGTAGTAACAACCAACCTATACAAGAATAGCTTTGTAAAGAAAGCTTCAAGTTATTTTTTATTGTGTCATACGCACTCACAAAGTACCCGATGCCCGATGAAAAGAAGGTAGGCAAATAAAGAAAGATTTCCGTATTCAACGACAAACTGTGAGTGAGTTCTGTGTGTGTGTGTGTGTAAAGTGTTGCTATTATGCATAGTAAATGATCGAGGGACATACTACACACACATTCGCTTGCTTTCTTTCCTCTGTAATGTTTTATTTGCGAGAATAGAGCAATTTATTTGGCATGCTGGGAAAACGGCTAGCAGAAATAGTTTCCGCGAGTGCCTCAGTTCTCATTCTCGTGAAAAGCTGTATAAGCTTTATTTCTAGATGAGCATTCAGTCATTAAACTACGGATTAATAGGCACAAACGCTCTCTAGCACTTTGGGTACTTGCGGGAATGCGGAAAAAGGACTGATGTAAATTATTATGGAGAGTGCAATGTGCATGATCCTTTTTGTGAAACTACATCAGTAACATTAATTGTGATGAGTGATAAATTTAGGACTATATTTTTCAGTGCTGATAGCAAAAATTTAATTTAATAAAGTGAATGCTTAATCATCAGGCATGAAAGTGAGGCTTGAAATAGTTTGAATGAACTGGTTAAAGACAATATCATATAAGCTTATTATTAGTCTAAATCTCTAAATGTGTTTAATATTGGCTTGACTAAAGCCGATGGTGAATGACTGATGGCGTTTAAATTAGATGAAAACTCATATTCTCGACTGTCCAACTAAATACCTAAAACAAATTACCTACCTATATTTTGTTCTAGTTTTGGTTAAGAACAAAACTGTGAATTCCTTTGCGTAAATTTCTTATAAAAATGATTTGAAAAGGTCGTGCAAATTGAGAAAGTCGTCGTTTACTTCAGCAGTTATGTTTGAACTATATTTTTTACTGCTTTTGCAGCTACATTAATCCAGCATCAGATAGGGAAACGATTATTACAACATAAATATCTTAGTTTAATAGCTGGGACGTGAGAGAACTGGAGTGTACGAGAATAATAACGCTAAAACCACTGGTGGGTCTTGTAAGTGCGTTCGAATTGGTTCCCACTTCTCTCAGCAGTCCCGTTAAGGTCTGAATAATGTTGTGTACTTTTGTACGCTAATTGTACGGCCGCAGGCCACCGGTGTGCAAGTGCAAAATGTTTGGTTGAAACTAGTTGTGCACACTAATCCACTGTGTACAGTATGGGAAAGGCAAGGAGAAGTTTATGATGAGGTTGTCTATGGATTGCCGTCGGAATAATTCAACTGACCATTAAAGATTAATGCGATTCCGTCTTGTACTATTCATCAGCTTAGACGGCTGGCTAGAAGGTCTGGAGCAGGTAATAATGGTGGTGGTAGAAAAACCTACGCCTGTTGTTAGACTCTCGGGGCGGTAGGCTGTCTATTGAACTATGTCTTTCATGCTTTGTGCTTTCTACAGCAGATCAAACAGGGATGAATGTATCATTAATGGTTGTTACTACCTCAGTGAAACCTGTGGGGAAAGAAATAACGCTTAGAAGCTCGGCCGACTATGGTCACTGCATACCCCTGTGTATATGTATACCAACACAAGCAAGGGTCATAAAAAGAAGGGAAGAAAAGGTCAGTTTTATTATTGCGTTATGGGGAAAGCTGTGCCAACTTGGTGAATAAACCTTTCATGCATCGTGCTATAGGGAGAGAGAGGATAAGGATGAGTCCACATGTCTGCATTCAGTCAGAAGAATACTAACGGTTCTTGTAGAATACGTGAAATTGCTAAGGCAGATGTTGCTTCTTCCTAAGGGAGTCTTGTGTGTGTGTGTGACTTTCACTATAAAAAGAAGACTTTGCGAATGCGAACCTCCAGAGAGAATTGTCCAATTTCGGAGGATCCTGGCAGGAAGTGCGTTGCGAGTTCGATTGGTGAGGGTCTCCTCTGAAGTCTTCTTCTATTAGGCCGCTTTTCCATCTCGCAGTTTAGTCAATTAAGGTCAGTATTACCAGTTGGGGAGGTACACTCCGTGTCTACTTCCTATTGATTTCCCTTTAGCAACTTCAAACAAATCTTGTTCCAGTCAAGGTCGGTTTCAGACTCGTTCTATCTTCCATTTCATCCTGTCTCTGACTTCTTCTTCATATGCTAGGCTCCTGTCTAGGCTAAGAAGAACCTTGTTAGAATCAAAGAAAACAAAAGTTGTGAATAGAAATGTCTATCTTGCTCTCCTTCCGCCTCGAGTCTTCAAGTCTTGACCAACAAAGTACGCCGGAAATAACTTTTAAATTACATACAGTCGCATTTCTGATATTCTGCTCCCTTTTGAGTCACGGTTGATTGCGTTCATACTAAACCTATTGCATATTATAGTAGAGAGATCATATACATATATATATATATATATATATATGAGGACGGTTCACATACTCTACTACTTAGGTATACGCTCAAGACAACCTTGGATGAACGCGAAATATCAGAAATGTCACCCAGTAAGCGAGCAGTAGCTTGCTAGAACGAACTTATTCGCGATTCACTTGGCTACTCGATCATAATCAGACTGACAGGATGGAGACACAAGCACGTTGCGTGTATGGAAATAAATACTAACTTCTCTTTAGAGACACCGCGTAGTAGTAGATCTTACGGAAAGAAACGAGGCAATAGCTCATCTTGAAGTAAAATAGAATTTTAGAGTAAAACTGCTGATACTACTCCTCCTAGCACCCTCCTTATACTTACTCTTTGATAAACCAAGTCTTAGACGTCTTTGTTAGTAGTTAGTATGAAATCGAGTCCATCGCAAAATACCTGTCTACTGCAGTCAGATTACCATGATAAACGAAATCTTGTTACACCCGAGCAATTTCTTGGTAATGCAAAGACTCCGACAGGAATACAAGGCAAAACGTGAGCTCTCCTTCTCTGAACTTCTCTGCTATTTCCCTTATTCACATGTTCAGCGGCGTTATTACTTGACTTTTGAGGCAGCTTTTCAAACGCCAGCATGTACGTATGGAAAGTACCAACACTTGGTTTAAAGAAAAATGAAAAAACTCAAATTTGGCTTAGCTACTACTTTTCACAGAAACATATGCACATTCAAAAGGAGCGATAAATTTATTTCACTCGGCTAAACAATTTATCAAGAGGAGGCGAAAGACACGGCGATGTGTATATTATTATTACATACGGTGTGAGTGTATGTTCATGGTTGCAGATGTAAGGTGACCTACTTCTTCCCAGTTGTCTCATTACAGCAGAAGAGAAAGAGAGAAAGGTTTCCTATCTTCGGTTTGACTGAAGTTCATAAAGATTGAGGAGAAGAGCAGGTGGCTAAGATGGATGTGAGGATATTATTTAACCCACTGCGTCTATGAAATATCGTCCGAGAAAGTCCCACCACCACCACATTCCTCTTGGATCAGTTTATTTATTCTGAAAGAGAAGTGTGTGTGAATTCTCCCATTTGTTATTCTTATAAAGAACTATATATATAAATATATAGGAGGTAGAGTTAATATTCCTGTTTACTACTCCACAGGATAAACAAATAAAACATTATGATAAGCAAGACAGGTAGTACACATAGGGTGGAGGACAAAAAGAACATTATGCCAAGAAATATATCGACATAAGGCCAAATATCAACAAATTTGAATAATGTCCTTTCTCCGCCTACTCCTCGTTCGAGGGTGAAAGGCAGCTTGAGCTTAGTCATTCATCGTTGGTGTCTCTACACGCTATACACTCTGTGTTTCCTATTTACTGCACTCTCTCTCCGAGTGAAAGCATAACTTACACGGCTGCTGCTGGTGGGAACCGTGCTGTGGAATGTCACGAACCAGAGATCGAATCGCTTTCTTTGGCCCAGTTCTTCTGGCACTCTACGAAACCAATTGAATGATAGAATATGTGTAATACACAGGCAGAGTACAGGTTGACTGAATGTTTGAGTACGATAGAGCTACTAGGTTGATTTATAATCCAAAAAGAAAAAGTGCGCCGCGCTGTACTCCTGTGTAGTAGTAGTAGAGTGCTTACAATTTACTCGTGTGTGTTAGTCTAATAGGTTACTCTGTGTATGAAACGATGTTTGTGTGGAGCAAAGATTGGAGGATATGACACAATATATACATTTGCAAGGAATTTGTGTCTTTTCTCCATGTGATTTATGAGTTTGCTAGATGTGTCAGCTAACTTTGTGTGATAGCGTCGCACTTTCTGACCGGCATCCTGGTGATGAATAAATACACCTGAATTTGTGTCACTGTTCATCTGCTGCTCTGCCTCTTAACCCTCGTATAGCCGTATTCTGTAGTGCTTCCTCCTGTATTCTGTTTGTTTATTATTATTATCTGTGTCAACCTACGTAATATGTACATACATTGTGATTACTATGCTGGACATTTACAGAACGGTCATATGTTTTTGTTGTTGATAGTGAAGGATCTCCTTTTATTTTTCAAAGAGGAAAGGCCACAAAACATACAAATGCATATATCGTTGAACTGCGAGGACAAAAATATATTTTCCTTGTTTAAATCTACATTGTGTTGTACCTTGTGTTTTTATGTATGCATGTGTGTGTGTGTGTATTTGCTTGCTTAAGAAAGTAGTTCAGGAATTGTAACGTTTATATTTTGTATGTGAATGAGAGACTGTGCTCGTATTCCACCTCCACGGTCTATATTATGTGGTGGTATACTGCTAGCTCACTCCCACTGTGAAAAAGAGTGCATTTTAAATTCTGAATGGGACCCTCTCTATGATGCCTATTGTCTGAGATGTCAAGTCATTTATTATTCCAAACATTGAACATTTACTTACATTACCCAGCAGAAGTTTACGGAGCTCATAAGTTCTGTAGGGTGGGACTTTCACTTTGCATGTCATGGAGTCTTGTGTGTATATATAGTCTCTGTCTGCTCATGATGTCATTAGAATGGGTTCTGTCACCGACATTCCTTCACGTCCCTCTTCAGCGGATCCATTTGCCAACCTAAATCTGTAGTCATCCATACCTTTCTCCACTCCTCCGAGCTACTAGCAGGCTGTGTGTGTATCCACAAAGACTCCGCTAATGTACAGAAGAGGCCTTTGGCGTGTTCAAATGCCATTTGGAACGGAGAGAAAGTCAACTTATTACACTACGGAAGCATGTCATGGAATGATGTAAGCTTGGAGATGTAATAATAGTACACAGCACGGGAATGGTTGTAATAGTGGATCTTTTATTGGAATAATATGATGCCTTTTAAAACAATCTTTAACTAAAACAACAACAGAGGAGAAGGTTGTAAAATTATTGGATGGCTGAATTCGTGCTTACTTTGGTATAAACTCTGGAGTAGGTGTAGTCCAAAGTGAAAGTCAAGTATTTCAACGGGCCTCAAAAAAGCTTTAGCAAATGCACACGCATGTACGAGAGAGTGTACGGAGAGTTCTCCGGATGAATTCACCTGTAAATGTGAAAGTGCAAGTATGGGTGTGTACTCTCACGTGGATTATGGATTGAACTCATATCCATGTAAACTCTTAAACTGGAGAGTAAGCTGTTTTTCAGGTGATTTGAGACTAAATTTGGTGTTTTGTATTCTATCTCAGTTGCACACTCTTTGACTCTCTGCTGCCCAGCCCTTTTAACCTTGGCACTTGTATTATTCCGTACGGTCATTTTCTGGTTCAACGGAAATTCGAGCATAAGACGGATCGTGTAGCATTTTTCTTGTGCTAATGTTGCATTTCTATCTCATGTCTCTCTTGTGTATGCCATTACATTAGCAAGGAATAAATAATACACAGACATTCTGCGAGTTCGTGAGTAACAAAGGTTTGAGTTATTACGGGGTTTTGGTAAGAAAAGAATGAGCTTTGTTTGATAGAAACTACATAGAGAGAGAGAAAGATCGGCCAAAAGGTGATGATAAGGTCGTGACTGGGCAGCTGGCAGAGTGAAAGGCAAGCATATTATTTGTCCATGGAGAAAGTTTGAATAGTAGAGTGTGGTGCTGCTGGTATAGTGGTGGTGGTTGTGTGTGATGCTTTAAAATGGAAGGGTATTTCTCGACGTCAAAAGAATGAGAAGCCTGACAGAAGGCCATTAGGGTAGTCAGTGTATAGTAGTTGTATTGGAATGGTGGTGGTGGTGAAAGCAATAGAGAGAAAGGCAGCTCCAACAGACCAGGAGCCATTCCTCCTTTCATGACTTTGAATTGAATCTACTAATGCATTTGAATGAAAGTAATGCTTATAATGGGATCGAGAATGAAATGAAATATAATGTAAATACGGAATGTTCTTTGTGTAGAATATTATTGCGTTCAAAAGTAGAGCTCGTCATGTGGCTGGAAGCAGAACAACCGACAACGAGCAGATCCTTGAACAGACTACTTACTCTCTATCCTTCACTGTAATGTATTTGTAATAGTGTGGTCTGTTCCTAAATAAAAACACACCAGTCATGGTGAAAGTAGTAGTAGTAGTAGTAGTGCCACTTGCAACAGCCAACTCGAGTTCATGTAGAATAATAATAAGCTTTGTTATGGGGAATTCTATTTTACTTTCCATCTCCATTCTGCCTCGTAGTCCCATTTCATTGAGTCAACTTCTCCCAACTTCAACGGAACAGGAGAGAATGAGTTGATGTATTATTATTATTTTAGTCAAAGTCAGACCTTTAGAGACCTTTCTTGTTGATGACTATGTAAATATATATATATATGTATATGATATATAGATATGCAACGGTGTATATGTCGAGGTACAGCTTGTGGTTAGTTCAGAGACGCTTTGATCTAGTCTATTTTTGTGATGCAATGCACACGCATAACTTTAAGTGTAGCAAGCTCATCGTATGCTTCCAAGCCTGAACTGCTGAAATGATGAGTAGACAGAATTAAAAGGAAGCAACACGAGTTCTCGTGATAAAGTTTGGTCTGTGTGGTGAAATAGGAGAAAGGTGAATGTATAGTGAATCTGGCACACATGGAGATATACCTCCATTTACCATCCTCCCCTACTCCGGCAGACTTTCACCACACAGATTGCTTCAGAATGCTAGACGTTTTGTTTCTGACAGAAGAAGAGGCAGATTCATCGAGATAAAAGTCTCACTGTTATTCTATATGCCTTACGATCAAAAGAAACGGAGCACAAGCGAACTACTCTTTGCGGTGAGGCAAAAGCATTTCCTTGTCTAATTAGAAATCTTCATGGCTCTCATGAACCTTCTCCTGTCATCATTATTTTATCATCTGCTGCTAGGTAGTATCGTTATTATCGCAAAACTCAATTCAGCTTTGTTCATACTCTAGTTACTATTGTGTGGGAATACACAACAATACATTACTGTGTGGTTTCGTCTACTGAAGAGGATTTTCGAGTCCCTTTCAACAGAGTAAGGGATACTTCACCTGGCTAAGTCGTAGAAAACGAAGGCCAAACAAACATCACAGCAACGAAAGAAAAGACTTTGGTTTCCTGTAAACCGATTCACAAGTTAAAAGTGATCTCATCTCCTCCTCCTCGAGTTTCAGTATGAATTACATTATGTAACTCTGTGTGTGTATGTGCGAAAAACCAGCGTGAGATAAACCACATCATCTCACATACTTAAAGAGAGAATGATAAAAGCTGACTCTCCGAATTTCTCTTTATATACGGATAAAGAAGGACAAGACAAGAAGAAAGTGAAATGAAACCTAAGCGGGAGCAGATGGGGAAAAGGAGATAAGAACGTTGGTGCTACGCTGGGCAACGACGAGGACACTGAGCAATAAGGCCCGGTGGTATAGAAAGTACTTTACTACGCTAGTCGAGTTACCTTCAACTTAAATTGTAAAAGTATTATCGTCCATTTGAAAGTAAAGTAAATGAGGGCTCTTTTCCCAATCTTTATTGAAAATCAGCCGTTTACCAATGACTTCAAGTGATCTTGTCTTCTGAAAGGCCAAAGAAGTTTTGAAACTGCTGATTCGGTCAACATAAAACCTTCATTTTGAGTTGCAGAATAGAATACTATACGTACCAGGTCTCTTCTATTATGTTTCTTGCACCAGCGTTTATTGTAACTCTCTAAGGTAAATCCTTGAGTGAGGATTCCACTTGACATGAATGACCACAGTGCCTTTCTCTCTCTCTCTCTTCAAACCCGTAGCACATTATACTTCTGAGAAGTCTACTTACTATTAGATTACTATGCATTTTAGTCTTAGAGTGTACACAAGTAGGCACGCGGAGAATGAAAACGCTACCTTAATATTCTTTAAATCCCAATGCCTATACGACTTCTTCTTCTTCTCCGTGTGCGGATGTAGCCCTTATTTGGCTTTTTACAGCGACGAAGACTTCGTAGTACAAAGAAGAAAGGAGAACTTGTATAAACAAGACCAGCAGGGGCAGAAGGCAGAAGACCTCATTCTGCCCATCAAAATCCTCTCAACTGAAACTGAAAGAAAGTCATCGTAATGTTATATGTCCGGGTTGAGATTTTTTAAGGCTCTTTGGAAGATGGAAGACGACGAGTTTTGACGAATATTTCAGTTCAAATGCAATATACTCATTTAATTCTTTAAACGTGCCATCTTAATTCACTACTTTTTAATCAACTCCGGTCTCAGTCGATTTTGCACAAAGTTTTTGAACAGAAGAAACGTGTAATAACAATCTTTCTCTCTCTCATTTAGAGAAAACTTACCAGAAATGTATCGTCAGCTGGATTTTGCTTTTTCCTTCCGTGAAAACCAAATAAAGAACACAGAGTTTACAAATGGGACTCCCTATGAATGAAGCAGAATTATTTTCATGCAAAATTCGAATACATGAAACATGAACCACCAAAGTTTCGACACGTTTCATTAATATTTAGCGAACCGTGAAAGCTGTTCGTACTTTGTACTTTGCATTTTACACATGCAGTTCGATAGAGTAATCTTATTACGTAAACGAATCCCGCATGCATGTAGGCTTAACCTACTTCTGGTGAGCACTGTGCTAATCTGATCTTAGTAATTACGGCGAATAAATAGTGAGAGTCTGAAGGACTTATCTTGATACACATTATGAATTAATACTTCATTTACATTTTACTCCTGACTGTACACTCCTCCTTACGGCGATTGCTTTGCGTGCGTGCGGTAAGCCAAAGACTAGAAAAATCACGCAGATATTTCTTACATTAATTCATTTAAAATATAGGGCACCTGGTCTCAAAGTCAACTCTAGTAAACGTGTAATTGCAGTCTTGTTTTTGTGTTCTATGTAATTCTCTGGAAGGTGCTGTGAATATTTTATTTGTTACTTATAGCACTACTAACCTAAACACACGTTTTGCTGCGATAATCCTCTCGAATTAATATAGGTCGATGAAATATTCAACAATATACATATTTATTTGGATTTTCTGTTATTTCAGTATGAGCTTCAATGTATAAAGGAGGGAACAAGGCTATAAGTTTGATAGCAGCGTTAAAGCATTTATTGTTTCTACTGCAAATGCTACTGCTCAGTGTGTCGAACCAGAGTTTTGGTGTCACGACTGTGAGTACCTGTGTAGAAGGATTATACATGTTTTTTATTAATTTTGAATCTAAGCACCTTTGAATCTGTGTGACACTTGTACTAATCGAAATAGAGGACGAGGTGGACGTGTGGTTCAACGTTTAAAAGGTGTCATTTTTAGCAGAGATTGTTAGGTAGGAAATTTAGGGACCTTCTGAAACCTGACAAGTAGTAGGTAAAGAGAGAAAGAAGTCTCAAAAATGATTTATACGGAAGACGAGATAGGTTTGTATGCTTCATCATCCCAGGTGTACTGTGGAATGCATCATAGAACACATTCTTCTTCTAAATGAATATTTCATTAGTCTCATGACTGTTTAAAAGTTAACCAGATGATGAATGAACCAAAGGTGAATGTGAGAAATAATCCTGTTGTGCGTCTAACGTGCTCTTTGGTATCAAAGAAGTGAAAGCTGCTGCTGTATCTTTGAAAATGAAGTGGTGTATAACTGTAGACAGACACGTAGACAATATATTTCTCTGAAGAGTTAGGCGTAGTGTGAGAAGAGATGAGGAACCTCTTGAGCAGATTAAGTATTGCGAAAGTATGAGAAAGCTCCCTTCACTTATACGAGAGAGAGAACGAACGATTCTAATTATAAATCCAGTCTCAAGAGAGACAGAGTCCTGCTGACTGAGTAGATTGAAGAGTAATTGAATCCCTTCCTTCGAATGTTTGTCTATTTCAACACTCTCTTGAATCTCGAGAAATTAGATGGATTTCCTTCTTTGCCAGCAGAACCCACTGTGAGCAGGACTATACTAGCTCTTACCTCGTCTTGCACACAATAAGGCTTTTGCCAACTTCCTATTTACAAGACACTTGCAACTCTCAATTATGTCCCTTGTTGGTCTCATGCACGGTATGCACGGTAATCCGACTTCTTCACACTTCACAACCGGACTCATTCACAAAAGCTGAATTGTAAAATACTTAAATTCCCTCTCCTTGTTTTACAGCAGAGATGTAAATTGAATTAGTTTGTATGTTGTGTTGTTTTCTAATTTGTTCCGCCTGCTGCGTGTAACTTGATTCAATTATGTAATAGTATTACTTAACACGTAAGTATTTGTATGGATTAATTCTAAATGAATAAAGTTTTAGTAGTTTCGATTGCTCCTTAAAACTTTGCGTGTGTCATGTTAAAGAGAGTTGATCGACTATAAGTTAAGCTCGTGTTGTGTAAAAACTTGAATCTTTTAGCTCAGCGAAAAAAAGGAAAAATTACACAGTGTAAAGCTGAGTGTGACGATTTTTCATTTAATATTTAAATTATGCATGTCATAAACACACCTGAGTTTAATTGTATGGTGCGTTTGTGTATTATTTGGGAAATTATATTTTGGCAGTCACGGAATTAATTTCCATGCTGTGTAATCAAATAACTCTGTGCTGCTGTTTGTCTACCGAAATTATATCTAATACACACGTTGATTCAGTTGGATGGAATTGGTAGTTGAGTGACCTGGAGCATTGAGGATGACGAAGGTGTGGAATAATGAATAATGACAAGTAGCACACGAGGAAGAAAAGGGTTTCGTATTTCAATTAAGGACTTTATTGCCATTACCGCGGGTAGAGAGGCTCATGCATCATCAACAACCATCAGAAGAGGTTTAGATAAACTGATACTCTTTGGTGTCTTTGCCTAAGAGCGAAACCCACTTTCTCTCATCCACAAACGACACGGAAATCCACTACGAAGTACATCCTCAAAAGCAAACATCAAAAGAATTCGTTAGATCGGTTGGCAAGTAGAGTAGTGTGTATGTTTTCTCATCAGAAACAAGTTCTGAGTGCACATGCAATAGCGTAGCAACACTATATTCCCGTTTAACCACACACCACTCGCGTCTATCATCATCTTCATCCTATTTGTCTATGAGAGAGAGAGAGAGAGAAAGCGAGATGAGAAGGAATAGATTAGAAAGTCTGTCTACATTGCATTCAAGGGATTTGATGCTGAATTCAGATGGAAAGCTGCACGGCTCAATTATCGAAAACACTTGAGGAACGAACCAAATCCATCTCTGTTTTCACATAGATTCCTGTGTCAATGCAACGATCCAGAAGTTTCTTAGAAGCTTCTTTATTTCTCCTGTCTTAGTTAGCGTCTTTCGTGCAGGCAGTAGCGTTATTAGTATACGAATCAGGCTGCGAAGGTAATAATGAACAAAGAAACAAAACCGTATTAGGTTCGACTGTTTGATGTAACTTAATCTGTTTGAAGACGAAAATCCCACGTAATGACATCACACAGAAAAGATGTACAAACAATTACGGCATGAAAACAGATATCTGTTTTTGAGTTGTGACAGTCTAACGTCGTCTCAGGTAACGCAGACTGTCGTTGAACCAAAGACAAAAGTTTTCTTCGAGGGATTTCTATGAAGGCGCAGTCATAGATTCTGGAATTCAATGAATGGCTTTATCATAAAAGAAAGGGTCATTTAGTCGTTTGTTCAAGAGAAGAGATATTGTTTCGCGTAGGGCTTAGATCGTAAGCTCAGGAAGAATGGAAAATGACTGTCAGTGAAAAAGCAACTCACACAAACACGTACATAGCGTGAAATCAATTTGCTATACGTATATATAAATCTATGAGAACACTCTGGATACAATAGTCATGCAAAATTCACGAGGAGAGTGACTTCGACTATTATGAACTTTTGTTACAATCCACTTGTAATAAAGTTTTGATTAAGCAATTTAGTCGACCAAGTAGGTTGTTAGTTTAGGAGCTCTCGAGTAGGAAAATGTTTTTTGTTATCAGAGTTTTCCCTTTCAATGTTTCAACGCATAAAGAGTTGGGAAATGTGGAGAGTAATTTGAATGCAAATGCAAAAAAGAAAGAATATTTAGGAAAAGAACGCTTACTTCATTGAGACAAATGGAATTCAATATCAGAAACAGATTCATTTTATCGAGTTTGTGTTTGTAATTTAGGGCATAAGTAGAAGTGAAGTCAGATGAGTGCACTTTTACGTAAAACTTTGTGTATGAATAGTAAACGATGCAACCAAGAGGTTTCTATTATTTCGTGAGATTCAACACTCATTGTACTATTTCTGCTGCTGAAAGTTCGCTGTTAACGTTAACAACCCAGAGAGTTCCAGGCGTTTCGTTGTGGTAAAATTTTTAAGAGGCTCTCTCTCTCTCTATTTAGTTTTATTTTGTCATAGCCTGCTCACATAGTGTTGGTTCGTTTGAGTAAGCTAAAACTTTAGAGAAAGTTGAATAAAAGTTTGCTAGGATATATTGATTTATAACAAACTAGCCTGGCGGATTTACCTCTTGGAACACGTTAAATAAGAAATACTACACTGAATCAGGCTACTGGTACAAACACTCAAACGAATGGCCTGTACTTACTACACAGCTTATTATTAGTGAGGGTGTGCTCTGTCTACAAGGTAAAGGAAAATACTTAAGCAATCAACTACAACGGTTATTAACTGGATTTCATAATTCACGATGAAAGCAGGTCGATAACAATAATAGGGAAAGAGTCGCCTAAATGTTTTGCGTATTCTTCGTAAGACCTCAATTGTGTCTTAATTATAATCTTGGCGTCAGGCGGACAATCAATCTTCTGTAAGATATAGAGATGAATGTACAAGAACATAACGGTAATTAAATTAAGTACATAAAGTAAATAAGAGTAACAATAAACTGGAAGGCTTATATCCACAGTGTTAATGTACTGTATACAAAGTGTGTTGAGAAACAATTACCCATAGCTTTTAATCAATACCCCCGTTTGTATAATATTTGATTTCATAATTAAGGCAACAGACACAGAGACATGCTTCGCCAACTACGATGGTACTACAACTAACTTTCTAGACTTGCACACATCAAGACTCGAGTCCCTTCAACAAAATGCTTTTGTACCTTTGCTGCAAACACTAATATAATCCTTACAACGAGACTTTCAACTCTCAACTTTAGCTTTCGAAGAAATTAGTAACAGACCAAGGACTAAGTTGCATTTCCTCAGAGAAAGTTTTAATGCACTTCAAGCGGATATGAATGGAGAGGAAACTTTTCATTTAGGCGATGGATATTAAACATTTTCCAACTTTTACTTCATTCACCTCTCGGCAGAATATATATACGTCCATTGGAGCTAATGCAAGACCATGGTATCTTCCAGATCTTCCCTACGACGAGCGTATATAAATAGAAGTGTATAGACCAGACGAAAAGATGCGTGTATATATATTGTCAGCTTATATAGGTATATGCATATTGTCTCGAGTTCAATCATCTCTTGGTTGAGTTGTCATATAGAAATGCATCCAAGCTGAAGACACTGTAGTTCGTTTCGTTCGTAGAAAGTCTTTGTAAATTTTAAAGAAAAAGAAATCGCTCAACCAATCAGGAGAAGTTGTGTAAAGAGAAAAGCAGACGGTTTTGTATAGAGTGAAATCTGATTTACTACCGAGAAGAAACTTTTCAACTTCTCATCGACAGTTCGTAGGTATGTTTGACGATAAACCGCACACTCTTATATACTGTTGGCTTAGCTAAGTGTAATTTTCTGGGAATCTTCGTTCCTCCCTCCCTCCTGAGTGTATTGTACTTTACTTTTAACTCTCAGGTGTCCTAGCTATCTATATAAAAAGCACAGAGAGCTTTTATCAAAGTCGTCGCTAGTTTGAACCGATATTATGAGAATATAAAAGTAGACATGACAGTTGAGGGTGGAAGTGAAAATAAGTGTAAGTCAGACGATTCCAGATTTTGAGAAATTAGAAGAGGGGAACAGAATACTTTCTCTAGGGTTGACAGAGCTACTCGCTAAGTACGCGTGGTTCTCGGTGTGTATTTTACAGAAAGACTATTCAATGAAGAGTAAGGACGGAATTTGTATGAGATGCTGTGTGTTTTGTGTGAGAAAGCGGAAAAGTAAAGGTCCTCGACACAACTCTCTCAACACTCTAAGGGAGGATGTAAATAAAAAAGGCTGGACGAAAGATTTTGTGTGTGTATGTGTGTGTGTAGCCAGAGAGTGGCTTAAGAAAAAAAAGTAAGGCAGACTTACGAGGCGACATTTACAAGTATATAAAAGGATACAAGGAGTGTCGACGATGCGAGATTTTGCTGAGAAAGTAAGGTGGAATAATAAGAATATGACTCGAAGAACAAGGTCCTTGTGAAAAAGAACGTATGGAAGTTATATATATGTAAGTATGTGTATTATATATATACAATAATATATATATATGTACGTGTGTTGTATGAGCCTCGTAGTGCATTGTGGTTTAAGACACTCTGTGGGCAACTTCCCCACTCGAAAACGTACTTCACACTTTGCAGGGGATTTCCTTTTCCAAAGTAGAAAATGGAGAAAGCATCAATAACCAAAAAGTCCCGAAATTCCCAGAGGTTTGGTCATTCTCTAAGCTACTTTATGGAACAAATGGACGGTCGACACTCTCTCGATATATATATATATATAGATGTAGGCTCAATGTGTATTGTTTCCTAGAAGTAAGACGAGAACTTTGTATCTGCTTTCACAGACCAACTTCAAAATTCAGAGATACATGAGATATATATATAGTTACGGTATGTTCGACAGAGAAAAGTACAGGAAACTCTTCGAAGAGGTAGTAGCAGTGCCGATGAGTGACTCGGTATTTTTAGACTGTCAGAGGAGCAAAAGAATTTAAAGTTATATGAAAGTCCTTGAACAATGCAAACGCGTCACGGTGGCTTGATATGCTGTTACGATGAACGCGCGCGCATTAATCTGCTTTCGACATGGAATGCGATTTGCACTCTGAAGTAGAAATGTCAACATTCTTACACATAAGATAAAGCTTGTTAGTACTAGGCAGCACATGTGGTGGGGAACGAGATGAAGAATGCAGTTTCATTTGAAAATGTTTTAAATAGGCGATGAACTCTCCTTTCTCTCTCTCTCTCCTCTCTCTCTCTCTCGCTCTCTTGCACACATACACACACTTAGGAAAGCTTAAGCAACTTAAAGAGGCCCTCAAGGAAACAACTTGGGGAACATGGAACAAGATTACACATTAAGAGACTAATATATTTAACTCATTCCCAAATTAAGAAGAACAGAGAAAAGTTGTCTGAAGAGAAAGAATGTGACGCAACTTACACCACAAACCAAAAAAGAAGATTTACTTCTACACACTCTTCATCTCGCGTTTCCCACTTAAGTGAAAGTTCAAAAAGTATTAAGTAGGTAGCTGTGTCACTTTTTGGATTCCAAGGTTGTTGGGTGGCTGGTGGTGGTGGTGGTTTGCGTGTGGATTAGAAACTCTCGCGCGGTGTGGTCTTTCCAAATAAAACGACGACGACGACGAGGGTGCTTTCCACACGGAGACATTTTATTGTAGGCTGTGAGAATGTATTCACATCACATCTGGAATGGACACAAAATCTGTGAACCCTTTTCCTTCTCAATCGACTTCCCTACACAAATGGGCCTCTCCTTGCTTTCTCCTAAAATGCAATGGAGTGGGAGGAGGCCCACTTTTCTTATTTCCACTAGATTCTAACTAGTTGTTCTCCACCTCCTCTACATGATCCTCGATATATACACCTTCCGCTATGTACACAACATACATATATATATCTATATGTATAGATATATGTATTGACTCGCTGTCTGAGGAAGAAGGATGTGATTCCCATCCCATCAACGCGGATCAAACCCTTTTTCAAATCAACAAGGAACCTTAGAAGAAGAAATCTCTTGTGTCGAGGCAGTATGTTCAAGGATTTGGGATGTCATCGGTCCTCTTTCACTCGTATAATGTTATGTTTCTACTTCGCCTTATTTCCTCATGGCAGTGAAACGTGATCTTCACGAGAACTGAAGAAGAAGAAGACCCTCAGTTACTTTCCACACACTCTGCCTCTTTCTCATATGCATACATATGAGATGTTTTGATGCTCAACCTGAGACGCTTTCGCAGTTTACCTTCCTAAATTCACGTCGA
>Ga0194135_10000793_pt1 | contig 18451 bp, 19 predicted proteins | sample LitLau_LLRF_2013_FD_134024 | JGI IMG/M metagenome (GOLD analysis project Ga0194135, IMG submission 134024) | Freshwater sediment microbial communities in response to fracking from North America - Little Laurel Run_MetaG_LLRF_2013 (version 2) | ecosystem: Environmental > Aquatic > Freshwater >...
CCTGGAAGGAGTGCTTGCTGATGTATCGGGCAACGCCATCAGTGGCTGGTTTGCTGAGCCGGATATAGCGCTATCGCGACATTCGTCTTTTGAGTGGGAGGGTTTTACTTTCATTGAAGAAACCGTCAGCCATGTTGAGCACTACGCTGCCTTTCTTGAGGCACAAAAAGAACTTACGGAAGAAGAGCTTGCGACTTATCAGCCTGAAGTTGTAAAGGCTGGAACAGGCCCCGTCACACAGTCCCTGTACAAAATTCTTGATAAGAATGGTGATAAAAAGCTACTGCCTGATGAAATAAGGGAGGTGCTGGGTAAGCCTTGGTTCTCCCAACCGATTTCGCAGATGCTTGCGACGTATCAGAGCGAGTGGCACTACAAAAAGGAAAGCTGGGACTCCTTGGATAAACTAATGGAGCATAGTAAGTCAGAGCCCAATAAAGGTTGGGCTGAAGAGAAGAAACGGATTCAGAGTTTGAGTTGGTGGTCGGCGTTAATGGGGGGAGAAGTAGGCTGTGAGAGTGGTAGATGTTGGTATATCCATCCAGTAGGTCTTTTTTCTAACGCACGTAGCTTGAAGCAGCACCCTGAAATATTTATTGGAGGCGCGAAAGTAGAGCTTGAGTTTTTAGAGTTGTATGACGGCTCGATAATTGAAGAGGATGATTATATTGCAGCAGCGGATGCGCTTGGGTGTGAAGTTGAAGCAGTAAAGGCTGTCGCCATTACAGAAACAGCGTCATCAGGTAGCTATTTCACAAAGGCCGGGGACGATGAGGTTACAGCCATACTTTTTGAAAGGCATTATTTTCATCAGTTGACTAACGGTCAGTTCGACTCATCGAATCCTGATATATCGTCTAGTAGTAGGGGCGGTTATGGTACGTACTCGGCGCAATATGGGAAATTAATCAGGGCATATCGATTGAGTGCAAGCGCAGCTCTGAAATCAGCATCATGGGGGCGTTTCCAGATTATGGGTAAGAATTTTTCTAGTGCTGGGTATTTATCGGTTGAGGAGTTTGTGCGGGACCTTAGTCGTTCAGAGAAAAACCATCTGAAAGCATTTGTGAATTTCGTTAAGGCTGATTCGGTATTGTCTTCTGCAATTGTGCAAAAAGACTGGTTGGGTTTTGCACTTAGATACAATGGCCCTGCTCAAGATGGATATGATGTCAGAATGACGAGCAACTATAATTTGCTTAAGGGTATTTGAGATGTTGATCCGAATCAGTGCTTATGTGTTTTTAGTGCTTTGGAGTTTCTGTTCATGGGGCGCTCAAGAGGAAATGTGCGAAAGCGAAGTGGCCATTTTTCAATGCGAGATGCGAGGAGGAAAAAATCTAGCGCTATGCCCTGAATATGTTGATGGTGACCTGTCGGGAATTCAATACCGCTTCGGCAAAAAAAACAATAAGGAAATGATTTTTCCTAGCAGTGGGTTTGGTTTTGAGGGGTTCACATTTAATCACTATTTTCGTTATCAGGTTTCTTATGCGAAGTTGAGCTTTGCTGTGGAAAATTACAAGTACGAAATTTATAGCAACTATGATGGCGAGGCGTTTGGGGGAGGCAAAAAAAGTGCTGGGGTTGTTGTGTCAAAAAATCCCGAGATGAAAGAAGTGCAGATGTCATGTAGAAAAGTATATATAGACAATCTTAAAGAGGTTGCGCCCTATGTGAACTGTGATAAAGATGATGCATTAGGGTGTGAAAGGTGATTTTTTATAATCGATTTTAAAAAATCCAGAATAAAAATGCATGGAGACTCTATTATGGCGAGTTGCCAAAATAAAATAGCAGCAAAGACGGCTGGCATGGATAACGGTGCTGCCAACTCATTGGCCGGGGGATGGTAGGAGGTGGGGGTCGACCTCACGGCCAAGGCTTTTATTCTGTTAGAGAGTGTATGTAAATGTTTTAAAAGAGTTTGCTCCATGCGCGACCTGCGATAAAGATGAAGTCATGGATTTAGTAGTTGATCTTGATTTTTTCTAAGTTCTTATTGCAACACATGTTTGTATACGCCTTGAACAGGTTCTGTCCTTCCTCGTAGCCATGATCCGGATCATGCTTTTGCTTCTCCAGCGGCAATTTAACCCACCGGCATCGCTCCCAGCGGTGATAATGCCCGCCTGAAAATTGACCCACTGCCAACGGAGCCCGTCGCGCCCATGTTCGTCATCACCCCGCAGGACCCTGAGACTTACCGGCGGCAAACCCGTCGCAGCACTTTGATCATCGCGCTGGTGTTCATCGCCCTGGCCATGCTGTTTTCCAGCGCCGCGGTGGCGCTGTTCGGTCAGCCGGGGGGCGACAATCTGGTGTGGAACGCGGCGGGGGTGTTCACCGGTCTGCTGATCAGCGCGGCGCTGCTGCGCAGTGTGTTCTGGAGCAAGCCGTGGATGGCTGCGGCGGTCTATGGCTGGCGTCTCAAGCGCAGTCTGATGCGGGTGACCAATGTCATGCATCAGGTCACCGCCGGGGTGGCGGCGGGCGATCCGGCGGCGCTCAAGCTGCTGCGTTTCTATCACCTGGGGCTGCTGCAGATGCATCAGCTGGACGCCAACTCCAGCGCCCACGGGCAGATGCTGGGCGAGGTGGAGCGGCATCTGGCGCTGCTGGCCGAGCAGGGTATCGATCCGCAGCAGGAGCGCCTTGAGGCGTCATGGCTGGAGGCGGTGAAGCGGCACAAGGCCGCGTGAGGGGCGCCCGGGCGTTGCTGCAAGCCCGGGCGGCGCGGCCTATTGCAGGTAGCGCCACAAGGCCTGGGCCATCGCGCTGGGCTGGCACTGGGTGCCGAACAGTTGCTGGCCGATGCTCAGGCCCAGTTGCCGGTAACTCTCGAACTGTGCCTCGTCGAAAAACTGGTCCACGGTGCTCTGGTTGGGAAAGCTCGGGTTGGTCCGGGCGTAGTTGAGTACGTCCGGCGTCAGCCCGGCAATCAGCCGCGGCTTGAGCACCAGGATCCGGCAATGGGGCGTCTGGCACAGGTCATCCTCGCGGTCCGGGGAGTGGGCATGGACATTCAGCAGCAGGGCGCATTTCTGGTTGTCGGCGCTCGGCGGCTGGCGAAACTCTTCCAGGCTGGCAAATACCGTCTTCAGCTGCGGATGGTTCAGCACGCCGGGGTCTTCGCGGATCTCCAGGGCCTGATCGATGCGCGCCAGGCGCACCAGGTTGGCCAGGTCGTCGAACTGGTAGTCGGGGTCGCAGCCGGCGTCGCAGGTGATGATCAACTCCACCTTGCGCCCCTGGCGCAGCAGTTCGTAGGTGCCGGTGTTCTCGAAGTGTCCGCCGTCCGACAGGTACTGGTAGTCGCGGCGGTAGCCGTGAAAGCGCGCGGTCAGTTCATAGAACAGGTAGGCCTGGGTGCTGTAGCGGATCCACGGCTTGAGGTCGCGGGGCGCCCAGTGCTGTTGCCCGGGGTCGAGGAAGTGGCTGGGCCACCACAGGCCCAGGCGCACGTTGGCCAGCCCCAGCACCAGCGACATGCCGAGGCTGGTGGCGCGGCCCAGGCCGGTGCTGAAGGCGGCGCCGGAAACGCCGATCCACTGGCCCAGGGTCAGCGGACGCATGATTTCCGAGGCCGGGCCATGCTCGAGGTCGCGGCGATAGGCCTGGCCGTCGAGGAGGTAGCGCTCTGCCGGGCACTGGCTGGTTGGTGCCGGGCTGTCGGGGGCCCAGTTCGGCGCGATGCACAGCGGCTTGCCCTTGCGGTCGCGCTGCACCAGCTGTTCAGCCGGGTCGACGGTGAGGTTCATGGTGACGTTGATCAGGTGCACCGGGCCGGCGCTGGGGCTGGCGTAGTACTGCTGCAGCGACAGGTCGTCGCTGGACATCGGCTCGGCCACGCTCATGTAGGTGCGGCGCTGTTGCGCCGGGCCGTTGAAGCGCCGGCCATTGGAGGCGCCGAGGTAGGCGCGGGTCAGGCGTGCCGAGTAGAAGGCCTGCAGCGACGAGGTGTTGAGAAAGCCGATGAAGCGCCCGCTGAGGTGGGTCAGCAAGGCCGCCAGCAGGCTCAGCGCCGCGAGTCGCCAGGCCACCGCGTGCTCGCCGGCAATCACGGCGCCGTCGTAGGCGATCCATTGCACCAGCAAGGCCCAGCACAGGCACAGCAGGCTCAGCAGCAGGCCACCGGCCAGCAGCGCGAGCAGGTCCAGCGGTAGCCTGTGCATCCAGCCCGGCAGGCTCTTTTCATCCTTGAGCAAGGCCAGGCGCCGCACCAGCCAGACCACCGCGATCAGCGCCAGCAGGCTGCCCAGGGCCCGCAGGTCATGCAGGTAGCGATACAGCGCCTGGGCCGCGGTCACCAGCAGGGCGAGGAACCCCAGCACGGCCACAGCGGCCATGGCCCGACCCAGGGCCCGGGTGATCTGCACCCGATAGTTGCGCACGCTGTTGGCGCAGGCGTTGTCCTTGGCCGGGTCGCGGTTGTCGGCCAGGCGCCTCACCAGTTGCCGGGTGATCAGCAAGGCGCCACTGCCCACCAGGGCGCCGGCCAGGGTCAGGGCGCCCACCGCGTGCCACTGGGCCAGCCCGTAGGCCAGGGCGCCACCGAGCCACAGGCCGCCGACCACGCCGAGCATGCTCCGGTACGCCGCGTTGCTCAGGCTCGGTGGCCGGTCCAGGTCGCCCTGGGGAATGATCAGCCAGTACGCCACGGCGCAGGGCAGGGCGAACAGCACCCCGGCCATCAGCGGCCAGAGCAGCAGGCTGGCGTGACTGAGCACCTGGAACAGGGTCAGCAGACTGAGCACCAGCAGGATCGGCAGGCCGATCATGGCCTGCAGCGACAGCCAGTTGCGCCAGGTCATGGCCAGGGCATAGAGCATGTCGCCGGAGCCGGTGGGGGTCAGGTAGCGACCGTTCTCCCGCAACCAGGCCGTGGGGCCCTGGCCCACGGGCTGCCGGGCGTAGTCGACGCCGGTGCTGATACGCCCCGGCGGTTCGAAGCGCAGGGCCTGGTAGGCATCGCGGGCGGCCTGGGCCACCGGGTCCTGGGACGTCGGCTGGCGCAGGCGCCCGGGGAGGAACAGGCTGGAGAAGAAACCGCCGATGTAGCCGCCGCCACTGACCGTGGACAGGTAGTCGATGCGCGACAGCAGGCTGTGCTCGGCATCGGCATCGGCATCGGCATCGGCATCGACGCCGGTGGCCGGTGGCGCTGGTCGGGTACTCGCGCTGGGCGCCGGGGCCCGGGCCATGGCTTGCAGGACGCCCAGGCAGAAGGTTGCGCTGCGGATGCCGCCGCCGGACAGGGCCAGGCCCCAGTTGCCACGGGCGGCCGGGGTGTGCCCGGGGACTTCCTGGCCCAGGCTCAGGCGTCGAAAGCGGATGCGTTGGTGCTCGATCTGGTACGGGTTCTGGTCGGGTGTCATGGACCTTCCTTGGGGGACGGAGGGGCTGCGGTCCGCGCCGCACCCCGGCAAGCGCCCGGCAGGATAGCGGATCCCGGGGGCCGCTGTGCAAGCTCCAGGTGCCTGGGGCGGGCGCGACAGCAGCGGGCTCGGCTTCGCGGCGCCAGGGGCATTGGGCTTGTGCGGTTCGCAAGTGCTCAGGGGGATTGATGCGCCGAATGCATGGGGAAAACGCCCTTGGTTATAACGTTAGATTTTATTTATATAAATGGACATAAGCATTAGCCGCTATGCTGCCGCCAGTTTTTCACCTGGCCGCGTGATCTGTAGGGTTTTTTATCGATGGATGTGGGTAATTTCGGTTTTGTAATCGCAGGCCTGGTAGTGGGATTTATCGTCGGCATGACCGGGGTCGGAGGCGGCTCGCTGATGACCCCGATCCTGCTCTGGTTCGGCATCAACCCGGCCACGGCGGTGGGCACTGACCTGCTGTATGCCGCCATCACCAAGTCCGGTGGGGTGCTGGTGCATCAGAAGAACCGCAATATCGACTGGCGCATCACCGGCTGGCTGACCCTGGGCAGCGTGCCGGCGGTGCTGGCCACCCTGTGGTTTTTGAACAACCTGGACTCCGATCCCCACGCCTTGAACGCGGTGATCAAGCAGGGGCTGGGCTTTGTCCTGCTGCTCACGGCCCTGGCCATCGTGTTCAAGAAAAAGCTCATGGCCTTCGCCCAGCGCCACGGTAAGGATTACCAGCCCAGCCCCGGCGGCCTCAACGGCCTGACCGTGGTCACCGGGCTGATCCTCGGCACCATGGTCGCCCTGACCTCCATCGGCGCCGGCGCCCTGGGCACCGTGGCGCTGTTCATTCTCTATCCGTTCCTGGCCACCAGGCGCCTGGTGGGCACCGAGATCGCCCACGCCGTGCCGCTGACCCTGGTGGCCGGCCTGGGCCACGCCAGCATGGGCAACATGGACTGGCACCTGCTGGGCTTCCTGCTGATGGGCTCGCTGCCGGGGATCTGGATCGGCAGTCACATGACCGGGCGGATTTCCGACGAGATCCTGCGCCCATGCCTGGCGGTCATGCTGTTCTCCATCGGCTACAAGCTGGCCTTTTAAAAGCAGCGGCAAGCCGCAAACACCTGTCAGTTGCGGCGGTAGAGCGCCAAAAATGCCGCCAGCGACAGCATGGTCGCGCCGCAGCATTGATTGAGCCGGCGCATGCCGCTGGCGGTGAGGAATTTCGCCGCCTGCACCCCGCCCGCGGCATACAGCCCCATCACCAGCACTTCCACCAGCGCGGTGACCAGCGCCAGGGTGGCGTACTGGATGAAGACCGGCTGGGCGGGATCGACGAACTGCGGCAGAAAAGCCGTGAAAAACAGCAGCACCTTGGGGTTGGTCACGGCCACCGAGAAGCTGCGCCGGAACACCTCGCCACGCCGCGAACCGGCCCGCACCTGCTGGGCGTCGAGGGCCTGTGGGGCGCTGCGCCAGAGCTGGATGCCGAGCCAGGCCAGGTAGCACACGCCGACCCATTTCAAGACCATGAACAATGGCTGCGAAGCCATCAGCATCGCCCCCAGGCCGAGGCCCACGGCGGCGATGATCAGCACATCCGAGAGCGCCGCGCCGGCCATGCCCACCGCCACCAGCTGGCGATTGCGCGAGGTGCCGTTGGCCATGGCCAACAGCGAGGTCGGGCCGGGGATCAGCGCGCCGATAAAGCAGCTTGAGGTGTAGAGCAGCAGGGTGGTGGTGTTCATCGCGGTGTTCTCGTCGGGCGGGTGGCACAGTCGACGCAGCATGCACCAGCGCGGTGCGGGTTTAAAGGCATCCGCCGGCGCCCTGGCGTCCGGGTTTGAATCGGCTTCGCGGTTTGCCAACTTCTGCGGATTCCCCGGGTCAGTTATCCTGAGCCGGCCTCAGGCATGCAGTGCCGCCCCTTTCCTCTTGTGTGATGTGTTCATGACTCGTTCTCCTCCCCGTGGTGCCGCTCCCCAGACCTTGCGCGGTGGCCAGACCGGTGCCGCGATCCGCCAGTACGACTGGTCGCACACCGCCGTGGGCCCGCGGGAGCATTGGCCGAGCCTGTTGCACAGCACCTTGAGCCTGGTGCTTGAGTCCCCCGAGAGCCTGTACCTGCTGTGGGGCCCGCAGAAGCAGTTCTTCTTCAACGACGCCTATCGCCCGGTGCTTGGGCCGCGCCTGGACAACGCCCTGGGACAAACCATCGAGACGCTCTGGGCCGATGCCTGGCCGGATGTGCAGCCAATGGTGGAGCAGGCCTTCCTCGGGCATTCGTGCCGGCACGAAGACCTGCCGGTGAACATGCAGCGCTACCCCGGCGAGGAATTGACCTGGTGGTCGTTCTCCATGAGCCCGGTGTTCGACGAGCGCCAGGAGCAGGTGCTGGGGGTGCTCTGTCATACCGTGGAAACCACCGAAAGGGTCCTTCTGGGTCAGCATGCCCGGCGCACCGAGGCCCATCTGCGGGAAACCCGCGAGCTCAACACCCGGGTGCTGGCCAGCAGCAATGACTGCATCAAGGTGCTGGACCTCGATGGCCGCTTGTCGTTCATGAGCGAGGGCGGGCTGCGGGTCATGGAAGTCAGCGATTTCAATGCGATTGTCGGCTGCCCCTGGCCGGACTTCTGGCAGGGCCAGGGCAACCTCGAAGCCCGGGCGGCGATTGCCGCGGCCCAGGCCGGCGAGTCGGCGCGGTTCCAGGGCGCGGCCAATACCCTGGCCGGCACCGCCCGATGGTGGGATGTGCAGGTCACGCCCATGCTCGATGCCAGCGGCCGGCCGGAGAAGATCCTCTGCATCTCGCGGGACATCAGCGCCACCCGCGCGGCCGAGGAAGAGCTGCGCCGCCTGAATGAATCCCTGGAGCAGCGGGTCCAGGCGCGCACCCAGGAGCGGGACCGGATCTGGCAGCTGTCCACCGACCTGATGCTGGTGGCGGACTTCGACGGCCGCATCGTCGCGGTCAATCCGGCCTGGACCGCGTTGCTCGGCTGGCCGCGCGACGAGCTGGAGGGCCGCAGCTTCTACGATTTCATCCATCCCCAGGACCGCGCCGCGGCCGCCAGCGCCAGCGCCGAACTGGCCCGGGGGCAGAGCTATTCCCGGGTGGAAAACCGCTTTCTGCACCAGGACGGCAGTTATCGCTGGGTGTCCTGGAGCGCCGTGCCCGACCCGCAGCATATCCATGCCGTGGGCCGTGACATGCAGGCCGAACGCGAGGCGGCACAAGCCCTGCGCAAGACCGAGGACATCCTGCGTCAGGCGCAGAAGATGGAGGCGGTGGGGCAGCTCACCGGCGGCGTGGCCCACGACTTCAACAACCTGCTGACGGTGATCCGTTCGTCCACCGACCTGTTGCGCCGCAACCTCAGCGAGGAACGCCGACAGCTGTATATCGAGGCCATTTCCGACACCGTCGACCGCGCCAGCAAACTCACCGGCCAGCTGTTGGCCTATGCCCGCCAGCAGAACCTGCGTCCGGAAACCTTCGACGTCGGCGCCAGCGTGCAACTGGTGGCGCAGATGATCAATCCGTTGATCGGCGCTTGCATCGAGCTGCGTCTGGAGCTGCCGGAACAGCCCTGCCACACCCATGCCGATGTAGGTCAGTTCGACACCGCGCTGATCAACATGGCGGTCAATGCCCGGGACGCGATGCAGGGCGAAGGCTTGCTGGTGATTGCCGTGGAGCGGGTGACGCAGATTCCCGCCACCGCCGGGCAGGGCGCCCAGGTCGGGGATTTTGTCGCGGTGTCGCTGACCGATACCGGGGCCGGCATCGACCCGCAGCAGATCGAGCGGATCTTCGAGCCGTTCTTCACCACCAAGGAGGTGGGCAAGGGCACCGGCCTGGGGCTGTCCCAGGTGTTCGGTTTCGCCAAGCAGTCCGGCGGCGGCCTGGAGGTCCATAGCCGGCCCGGGCAGGGCACGCGCTTTACCCTGTACCTGCCGCGCACCGAAGCCTTGGCCGGCACGCCGCTGCCGGCCGGCCCGGTGGCGCTGCCGGCGGATGGGCAGGGCGCCACCCTGCTGGTGGTGGAGGACAATCCGCAAGTGGGACGGCTGTTGGCCCAGTCCCTCAACGAACTGGGGTATCAGGTCGAGTGGGCCACCAGCGCCGCCGAGGCGCTGCGTCGCCTGAGTCAGGAGCAGGGCCGGTTCCAGGCGGTGTTTTCCGATGTGGTGATGCCCGGCATGAGCGGTATCGAACTGGCCGGGCGGATCCGCAGCGACTACCCCGGGTTACCGGTGATCCTCACCAGCGGCTACAGCCCGGCCCTGGCCGAAGGCCGCACCCGGGAGTTCGTGTTTTTGCAGAAACCCTACTCGATCGCCGAACTGGCCCAAGCCATCGATAGCTGCAGGCGCTAGGCGGCAAGCTTGGCGCTGGCCGCTTACAGCTTGCCGCTGCTCCTCAGCCACTCCTGGGCCGAGCGCCACAGGCAGATCCCCAGGAAGTAGGCTGAAGCCGCCAGCCACAGGCCCATGATCGACGGGCTGTGCAATGGGTGGCTGAGGATCAGCAGCGCGCCACTGAGCAGCCAGACGAAGGTCACGATGATGTTCAGCCCCATCCATTTGCGCACCCGGAACGGATGCAGGAACTGCACCCGGGTCGCCGTCAGCAGGGCCAGGACGACGATGCTCAGCAAGCTCAGCCAGGGGCCGGGCTCGATCAGGTAGAAGCACAGGGCGACCACGTTCCAGGCCGCGGGAAAACCCTGGAAGTAGTTATCGTGGCTCTTCATGTTGACGTTGCAGAAGCACAGCAGCGACGACAGCAGGATCAGCGAGGTGGCCAGCAGCGCGCTGTACTCCGGCAGGGGAATGTAGCGGTAGATGAACAGCGCCGGAATGAACACGTAGGTCAGGTAGTCGATCACCAGGTCCAGCACCGAGCCGTCGATGTTGGGCAGCACCGAGCGGGTGTTGACCTTGCGCGCCAGGGAGCCGTCGACGCCATCCACCAGCAGCGCCACCCCCAGCCATAGCAGGCAGGCCTTGGGCTGGTTGTCGAACAGCGCCAGGGTGGCGAGCAGGGCACTGACCACACCGGTGGCGGTAAAGCCATGGGCGCCCCAGGCTTTGATTCTGGCGATCTGCAGGGTCGATATCACAGGGCGTGTCTCCGGCGGCTGAGGGGGCCTGTAGTGCCCGCGTCGCTCAAGGGCGGCGCGGATCCAGGTTGCAGTAATCGACCGAAAAGCCTGGCAGAAGGTTCAGCGCGATCCTGCAAGCAGGCCCTTGTCGCAACCCTTGGCCGCCGCATGCCCGGCCTGGCCGGGGCCAGCGGTCGAGGGGATTTTCAGAGTTTAGGCGCGATGGCCGAAGCGACAAGAAAAACGCCACGTGCGCGCAGTCGACACGTGGCGTTTGGTTTTGCCGGCGCAGGCCTGGCGCGCAGCCGGAGCGCTTACCGGACCGTCTCAAGCGCGCTGAGAATCCCATGGGCGGCCTTGACCCGCTCTTCGTTGGGGTAGTTCTTGTTGGCCAGCAGGACGATGCCGATCTGCTTGCCGGGGACAAACAGCACATAGGCGCCGAAACCGCTGGTGGAACCGGTCTTGTTGTACAGGGCGTCAGCTTTGGGCGCATCGGCCGGGGTCAGCCATTGCACGGGGTGCGGCTCCAGAGCCATGGCCGGTGAGTTGCCGGCCATCAGCCGCGCCAGGGGCACCGGGTAGGCATAGCGTTCCCAGCCCAGGCCCTGGGTCATGTCGCCGACCCGGTAATAGCCGCTCTGGGTGCTGGCGATGGCTTTTTGCAGCGTGTCGTCCAACGGCTGCGGTTGCAGGTTGTCGGCAATGAACTGCAGCAGGTCCGCGGCGCTGGTCTTGACCCCGTAGGCCTCGCTGTCCATGGGCCCGGGGCCGACCCGAGTCGGCTTGTCCTGCTTGTCATAGCCCTGGGCGTACTGAGCTTGCTGGGCTTGCGGGACGCGGATGTAGCTGTGCTTGAGGCCCAGCTTGGGAAACAGCATCTGCTCCATCAACTGATCGAACGGCTGGCCGAGGCTGCGGGCCGCCAGGTAGCCGAACAGCCCGAGGCTGGGGTTGGAATACTGGCGCTGGATGCCGGGGCTGAAGGTCGGTTTCCAGGTGTTGTAGTAGTCCAGGGTCTTGTCCTCGCCCTGCACGTCATCGGGAAACTGCAGCGGCAGGCCGCCGGCGGTATAAGTGCCCAGCTGCAACAGGCTGATACCGTCGAAGGCGCTGCCACGCAGGGCCGGCAGGTACTGGCTGGCCTTGTCCTTGAGGGCCAGCTTGCCGCTGGCCTGGGCGTAGGCCGCCAGGGTCGCGGTGAAGGTCTTGCTCACCGAACCGACCTCGAACAGGGTGTCGTGGTCCACCGGGCGCTGATTGTCCTTGGAGGCGACGCCGTAGTTAAAGTAATGTCGCTTGCCGTTGGCGATGACCGCCACTGCCATGCCGGGGATGCCCTGCTGCTGCATCAACGGACGGATGGTGGCGTCCACCGTGGCTTTCAGGGCGCTGTCCGGGGAGGTGTCGGCCAGTGCCTGGGTGGCACCAAGAAGCAAGGCACAGGCGCCGAACAGGCCCCGTCCGGTTAAGGTTATTTGCCGCATGATGGGTGATTTTCCATAGGTATTGCTTATTTTGACCGCAGGGTTCCAAGCGGCCTTCCGGCCTTGATCTTCGTTGCGCGAATTCAAGGGGCACATGGCTCGCCAGGCGTTCCTGGCGGGGGGACGCCGGGTCGGCGGCTGGCGAGCGAGGCCAATGTAGGCAGTCTGTGGGGGATCGACAAACGATGATATTTCGCAGCAGCCATTAGAAAAACTAGGGAATAGTCATGCTCCGTCCTCATCTGCCCTTGAATGCGCTGCGCGCCTTCGAAGCCTCGGCCCGTCATTTGAGCTTCACCCGCGCGGCCATCGAGCTGTGCGTGACCCAGGCGGCGGTCAGCCATCAGGTCAAGAGCCTGGAGGCCCAGCTCAAGGTCACCCTGTTCAAGCGTCTGCCCCGGGGGCTGATGCTCACCAGCGAAGGCGAGACCCTGCTGCCGGTGCTGCGCGATTGCTTTGACCGCATCGCCCAGACCCTCGGGCGGTTCGACGGCGGGCACTACCGCGAGGTGCTGACGGTGGGCGCCGTGGGCACTTTCGCGGTCGGCTGGTTGCTGCCGCGCCTGGGGGACTTCCAGGCCCGCTATCCGTTTATCGACTTGCGCCTGAGCACCAACAACAACCGGGTCGACGTGGCCGCCGAGGGCCTGGACTACGCCATCCGTTTTGGCACGGGAGCCTGGCACGGCATCGAGGCCCTGGAGCTGTTGCAGGCGCCGCTGTCGGTGCTGTGCGTGCCGGAGATCGCCCGCCAGTTGCACAGCCCGGCGGATCTCTTGGGCCAGACCCTGCTGCGTTCCTACCGCACCGACGAGTGGCCGCAGTGGTTCCAGGCGGCGGGACTGGGCAGCAACAGCCTGCTGCCCCAGAGCATTGTCTTCGACTCGTCCCTGGGCATGCTCGAAGCCGCCCTGCAGGGCCTGGGCGTGGCCCTGGCGCCGCCCTTGATGTTCGCGCGGCAACTGGCCAGTGGCGCGGTGGTGCAGCCGTTTGACATCGGCATCGTCACCGGCAGCTATTGGCTGACGCGCTTGCAGTCGCGGGCGCAAACCCCCGCCATGGACGCCTTCAAGGCCTGGCTGCTGGAGGCGCTGGCGGCCTAGGCCCCATCAATAGCGCCAATGCCCCGGCGTCCAGATCCACTGGCCGGCGTGCCAGCGGTAATGCCCGGCGACCCAGTGGTAGTTCGGCGCCGGCGCTATCGGTATCACTTCAACCATGGGCGGTGGTGGCGGCCGACGTGGATGGACCGGCTCCACTACGCAGCCGGCCAGGGTGCTGCCAAGCAAGGTGGCAATCAGGACGCTTTGGATAACACGGCGCATGCTGGGTTTCCTTGAGAAGTGACAGTGAACCCGCGGCAATCGCGGGCGCTTGATCATTGAACGCGACCCGGGGCTGAATCCGTCGCCGAGTCTTTCAATCGCGATTGGCCGCGCGGTTTTTCCCCGGGTTTCGCAGGTACATGGATTCCACCAGTTGCTGGCGCTCCCTGAGCGACAGGCCGCCGGCAAAATTGGCCAGGGCCTCATCCACCCGGGCCCGCAGGGCGATGTCGGCCTCGCGGGATTTGCCCAGCTCGGCGTCCAGGGCACGGCGGTCCAGTGTTTCGGCCCCCAGCTCGCGAACCACCCCCTGGCGGGCCTCGCGCCCGGCAATGATCAGCGGCTGGCTGTCGATGCGGGTCTGGCGCAACAGTTGGCGCAACTGGCGCCGGCGTTCTTCCGGCATCTGCGCCATGGCTTGGCGCAGGCCCTGTTGCGGCATCGCCAGGACCTGGCTCGATTTGGGCTGGCCGAACCATTGGTAGAGGCCGCCGGCGACGCCGCCGATCAGGAACACGTTGAGCAGCAGCGACAGCAGCAGCAAGGTTTTCAGTGGGCGGGGGGACAGGTTCACTGTTCGGCCTCCTCGGCATTGATGCTCAGGACGAATTCCGCGTCGCTCTGGTCCAGCACACTGGGCAAGGCCTCGGCGGAGGGCGGCAGCGGCAGGCTCAGGGTCACCGCCAGCATGCCGGCGGCGGCGCCGCTGAGGCCGACCCCGATCCAGCCCAGGGAGGTCAGCCAGCCGGCATAGCGCTGCCAGAGCGTCGGTGCCGGCGGGTGCAGCGCTGCCGTGGCGATGATCTGCCGCACCAGTGCCGGGCTTGGTTCGGGCACCCGGTAACTGTCCAGCCGGGTGTCGAGCCAGCGCGCCTGTTGCAGCGCTTGCCGGGCCGTGGCATGCCCGGTGTCGAGCAGGGCCTGGGCCTGGGCGCGCTCGGCGCTGGGCCAGCGTTGCAGGTCGGCGCCATAGGCGTCGGCCAGGTACGCAAAGCGTTCGGGGGTCATGGTTTTCTCCTTCCTGAGAGGTCCGTGCCGGGGGCCTCGGCGAGGTGGCTGCGCAGGGTGCGTCGGGCCCGCGACAGCAGGCTTTCCAGGGCCTCGACGCTGATGTTCATCAGCGCGGCGGCCTCGGTGTTGGACAGCTCCTGGTAGTACTGCAGGACGATCGCCTCGCGCTGGCGCTCCGGCAGCCGGTCCAGGGCCTGGGCCATGCGTCGCTGCTGGCTTTGGGCTTCCAGCTGCTGTTCCGGCGTGGGGCCGCTGTCCGGCGCTTCGATGGCCTCCTCGCTGTCGGCTTGCAGGTGGTCCTTGCGCCGGCGCAGGCGGTCATAGCACAGGTTCAGGGCGACCCGGTGCAGCCAGGTGTCAAAGCGCGCCTGCTCGCTGCGCCAGTGCGCGGCCTGTTTCCAGATCCGCAGAAAACTCTCCTGGGCGATGTCCCGGGCTTCGTCGGCGTCACCCAGCAAGCGGCTGGCCAGGGCCAGCAGGCGCGGCAGCTTGCGGGTGACCATTTCTTGCACGGCCTGGGCGTCGTTGTTGCCGATGCGGGCCAGCAACTCCAGATCCGGGTCGGTTTCGTTCAAATCGGCGGTTCTCGCTGCGGTGATGGGGCGATCCAAAAGAGCGCGTGTTCAACGCAGCCAATGGCCTTCGATCCAGTACCAGTTCGGCCCGCGCGCCTGCCAGTGCCCGGGCACCCACTGGCCACGGCGCATCACCGGCTGCCAGTGGCCCGGCACCCAGACATAGCCGCGTCCATGCCAGCGCCAGTGGCCGCGATCCCAGGCATAACCGGGCCGGGCCATGGGCGCCGCTTCGTAGCGCATGGGCGGCGGAGCTTGTTGAATGATCACGGTCTGGGCGAAGACCGGGCTGCCGATCAGGGCCGTGAAGGCCAGGGGGATCAGCAGCAGGGTACGAAGACGTGGCAGACAACGGGCAAGCTTCATGATGACTCCTTCAGGCCTGCGTTCGCTGTTGAACGCAGCTGATGGGTTCAACGATAGATGGCCGAAGAATCCGTCGCGGGGAAATGAATTTTTATCCGGGCCCGGTTCAACCGCGGTTCAGCCAGCGGCCAGGGTTGCGACACGGCGCGGGGCGCGGCGGATGAAAAAATTTCGGCGGTGGCGGCGACGGAAGTTGCCCGGGCGCGCCGTTCAATCGGTAACCCTGTGCAGCGTCGGCGAGGTTGGCCAGCGCCGCAGAGCGGTCGCATCACTGAACCCTTGAGGAATTCATCATGTCCCGTCGTATTGCACTGCTGATTGTCATGGCCACGATGCTGTCTTTGGGGGGCTGCGTGGTTTACCCCGGGCACTATCACGGCTGCTGCTACCGCTATGGCTACTACCGCTAGGGCGCGGGGCCGCGCGCCGGCGCGGCCCGGGGTGCTTGGCTAAGCCCCATGGGCCCGGCACAATCCTCGACCTTGCCGGGCAGGCACCGGCGTCGCGCCGATGGCGGGCTTGCCCCGGGCGTGGGGAGGAAGGTGGATGCCCGTCTTGAAACAGCAGGACCAGGACCCGGACGCGATTGCACGTCCGGTATGTGCCCTGCGCATCTCGACCCAAGAACAGCGCTGGGAACGGCCATGGCACAGCCATCGCAAGGCCCAGCTGCTGTTTCCCGCGGGCGGCGTGCTCAGTTGCGAGAGCGCCGAAGGCCTGTGGCTGGCGCCGCCGCAGTGCGCGGTATGGATTCCCAGCGCGATCGAGCATCGGGTCCAGGGGCTGGAAAACGCCCAGGGCTATTGCCTGTTGGTCGAGCCCGAGCACGCCCGTTCGCTGCCTCAGGCCTGCTGCACCCTGGTGATGTCGCCGCTGTTGCAGGAGTTGCTCAAGCGCTGTGCGCAACTGCCGTTCCTGTATGACCAGGACGGCGCCGCCGGGCGCCTGGTCGCGGTGACCCTGGATGAGCTGGCGGTCGCGCCCCGCGAGCAGATCCACCTGCCCATGCCCCGGCACGCACAACTGCGGCGTCTGGCCCAGCAGATCCTTGAACAGCCGCAACGGCGCCTGAGCCTTGGGCAATGGGGCGAGCAGATCGGCCTCAGCGAACGCAGCCTGAGCCGCTTGATCGTGGCCGAGACCGGCCTGAGCTTCGGCCGCTGGCAGCGTCAGTTGCATATCCTCCTGGGGCTTGAGCAATTGGGCCGGGGCGACTCGGTGGAGCGTGTGGCCCTGACCCTGGGCTATGACAGCGCCAGCGCCTTTATCCGCATGTTCAAGAAAGCCGTGGGCCAGCCGCCGGGGCGATTTTTTGCCGAGCGTCGCCAAGCCCTGGAAAACCACGCCCTGTAGCCGCTGCCGAGCCCGCGAGGCTGCGAAAAGGCCCGCAGGGCCTTGCCTGGCGATGCCTCGTCAAACTCATGATCGCGGTGGCCGCCAGGTCAGAGTGCCGCCTGTGGCAGTGGCAATATCTGGCTGGATTGGTCAATAACTTGTCGATCTCGGCTGATGCGGACAATGTTTCTCGGGAAGATGATAAGCATTCTTGTTTGTCAGCTTCTTGAGGTGTTCCCATGTACTTCGATCATCAGCATTTTCCCCTGGTCTGGATGCGTCGCGCCGAGGACGCAGGGCAGCCGGGCGTCGACCCTTTCCAGCAGTTGGAGGGGCTTATGCAGCGGGCCCAGGCCTTTGTCCTGATGAGTGATCTGATGCCTGAGCCCGAGCAGCGCAACAGCGCTCGGAGCCAGGCGTTGCTCAAGCAGGGTTCGTTGTGGATGAAGCGCAACAAGGCGGCGATCCGCCGCTGGATCAAGGCGATGATCGTCATTGCCCCGCAGCCGGAGACACAGGCCCGGGTCGAGGCGTTTGCCGACAGCTATGAAAAGTTCTGGGGCTATCCGCTGCTGCACAGTGCCTCGCCGCTGGCCGCAGCCGCCCTGGCCCAGCAGCTGCTGCGTCCGCCGCGAGTCAACCCGTACAACTGGTAGTTCCAGCCACTTCAGCTGCGCAGGTGCTCGGGGAGGTTGGCGGTGAGCACCTTGCCCATGCTGACCCGGGGTTCAACCTGATAACCCAGGGCCTGGTAGAAGCCCTGCACCGCGGCGTTGCTGCTGAGGATCTGCAGGTTGATCTTCAGGCAGCCACGGGCGCCCAGGGCCTGTTCGCCGTGGCGCACCAGGGCCCGGCCGGTGCCGAGTCGGCGCTGTTGCGGGTCCACCGCCAGGGAGTAGAGCCAGCCACGGTGGCCGTCGTAGCCGGCCATCAGGGTGCCGATGACCTGCCCTGAGGCCAGGGCGACGAAGAACAGCCCGTCATCCACGGCGAGCTTGCGCTCGATGGCCAGCTCCGGGGTGTTGTGGGCGCTGTCGTAGCCGAAGACGCGTTTCCACAGCTCGATCACGGGCTGGCGGTGCTGGGTGTTGTCGTACTCGATCAGTTGGATCATGGCGTGGGCTCGGCAAGGGGGGAGCTATGGGCGGTGGCGGCTGGCAGGTTTCAGTCCTGATGGCCGGGCCAGGTTTCGGTGGGAAAGTAGGCCTCCAGCCCCGGCTCGCGGTGGTCCACGCCGTCCCGGGTCCAGTAGCAGCTCAGGCGCGAATAGTTGTCCAGGTCACCGCGGACCAGGCAGGTGGCGGCGTGCCCCGGCCAGTTGAAACGCAAGACATCGGCCTCGGCCATGCGGGCGCGCTCCACTTTGCCGACGGCGGTGGTGGTCTTGCCGTTGACGGTCTTGACCAGGGTCAGGGCCTGGTTCTCGTAGCGGATCAGCGCAGTGCCGGAGTAGGTCGGGCCGCCGTCCGGCTCCTTGCCGATCAGCATGAACTGGCCGGGCACCATGCTGTAGTAGAGGTGCGGCTCCTGGTCCTGTTTTGGCGCGGCCTGGGCCGCGAGGCTGGCCAGCAGCAGGCTGAGAAGGGGGGCGCGGGAGAACGGCGGCATTGGTGCTCACTCCTGTTGAGGCGGGGGGGGGCATGATTCCAGACTTGGCGGGGCAGATAGTAGCAAGCAGCAAGCAGCAAGCGGCAAGTGGTGAGCTTGGAGCGGAGGTGGGCTTAAAGGTCGTTATGGCGGGGTTTGGTCGCTTTCTTTTGTAAGGCAAATCCGAGAAACTGCGGGCCGCTTGAATGCGCCTGGTGGGCGGGCTAGGGTGCCTGGGCCATCGCCAAATCGATGGCTCGGATGTGCAAGTCC
>Ga0194135_10000794_pt1 | contig 18448 bp, 19 predicted proteins | sample LitLau_LLRF_2013_FD_134024 | JGI IMG/M metagenome (GOLD analysis project Ga0194135, IMG submission 134024) | Freshwater sediment microbial communities in response to fracking from North America - Little Laurel Run_MetaG_LLRF_2013 (version 2) | ecosystem: Environmental > Aquatic > Freshwater >...
ACGTTTACACTTTAAATCCAGTAAAGAAAAGAGACAAAGAGAGCTTAGGCCAATTCTAAATTAGTGATAGTGACAAAGTAATAGTTGACACTTGAGACTTGACTTGACTTGTTAGTAATAAGAGTCATCAGCTGAGTTTGGTTTATTGAACTGAAGTGAGTGGCAGCTAAGCAAACTTTGCAACAAAGGAATTCAATTCCTTCTTCTAAAAGTCAGCTGCAAGGACAAAGGGCAGAATCCTTTATCTCGTTGCGTTACATCAACCAATTACTTTTCATGGGAGTTCTCCTATCCGACAATGAGGAGAAAATATAGGCTGGTGGGACACTGGATTATGATTATTATTATTAATTTATACGTTTCATTTTTATCTATTACATTAATTCCGTAATTCCGTCCATGGACAAACTAATTCTGTTTCACTTTAATTTGTTTCCAGAACTTTTTCGTAATGCGGGTGAGGCAGGTCCTTGTGACATTGTGAAATTGTATACTCCGAACGGTATGTACTCCTTAATTACTTAAATTAACAGTTATATTAGAAAATATTGGAAAATGTTAAAACAACGACAGGTAGCCAACATAACCGACAAGAGAGGACGACGACGACATGACAGTTTCACGTTTACTATATTTCGCGCCTTCATTTGTGTTGCAGGTCACCTCCTCAACATTTCTCCGGGGATCCCACCAAATGATCCCACTGCTCCGTACCGCCTTGTCGTTGTCGGTGTTCACTGTAACGGTAAGTCCTGTTTTAACATCACATTTACCATGCCCGGATTATACGTAAAACATGGGCTTCAGTTTCCGTTTACATAAGAATCTCCCCGCGCGCACAGATAAAAAGTTGGAGGAGATCTTCTTCCGGAGTATCACATTTTCGGAGATGGGGTTCTGTTTGTCTTTCTCTTTTGCGGGATGACACTTGTGGGAGAAGCTTGGAGTGCTTTCCTCATTGGCTCTCCCGTCCCCCATCATCCTTGTCCTGTCCTGCTGCCTCTGCTTTGCTAACTTCCTATCACGAAGCACCACCGCGCTTTCTCGAGTGTTTTGAAAGGTTTACTCTTATCATTTGTTTAGTAAAATTTAATTACGAGTTGAGTTGGGATGAGTTTAATTTAATTTTGAACGTAGGAGAGCTACGATCCAAATTAAGTTAACTAGTGGGTGAGGCATTTGATTGCCAATGCATTGATGCATATGGACAGGGACCACAGGACCCTAGTTACCGCCGCCGCGCCCCAGCGTTGGCCTGGCCGCGAAGTGAAAGTGGAATCCTTGGGGTCGCGCCGCCCATGCCCCAAAACTTTTAACTTTGTTGCTCATTTTTGTAAATTGACAAAACAGAGGTTTTTTTTTTCCTAGAAAGGTGCAGAGTGATTGCTGTGAGATTGTGTCTTTGTAGAGGCAGAGAAAGGTCTCTAACCAACTCAGCTTTAATCATCTCATTTCCATGGAGGCCAAGGAGGGAATTAGGCCAAGTACCTTTCTCCCAGTAGTAGTGATCATGTCAAGGGGCAAAGGGAGGGGGGATGACGCACGTCGCATGTCGCATGACAAAGGTCTTTTTTACCTGCCCCTTCTGCCGCCTCCTCTAAGAACGTCTTGAGACTCTCTGTCTCCGAAATTGGGATGGAAATTAGTTCCGATTCAAGGAAGCTCCGACTTGACTTTTCCTTCCTCGCTAGTGATCCACGGTCGAGGATTCTGGGCCGCTGCTCCTCTTACTTTCCCCGTTTCCAATTCCTTTGTCATCTGCCAGGCTCAATTTGGTTGGGTCAGTTGAGTTCGGGAATGGAATTCAATTTCTAGGATCCAGCTCCACTCACCCTGCCTCGCTCTCTCTCTCTCTCTCTCTCTCTCTGTAATACAGGATCTCGAGGGGAATTTGGAGATGGTGAACCTGGGGGCGGGCGGCTGGTTTTCTCTTTCTTCCATTTTCTTTCCAACGCGGGGCCCAAGCTTGCGAAAAGAAAGTGGGAGAGGAGAGAAGGATTCTGTGGCGGATGGTGGTGGAGAAAGTGAAACAAAGAAGCAACAGGCGGATTTTGGATTTTTGGGAATGGAACAACGAACTAAAGGGCGGCTGCTGGAGACCCGCCGCCGCCGAGGAGAAAGCACTTCAGACTCAAATTATCAACTCCCTCTCTCGCTAGTACTTTTGCTTTCCTCCGGCCTTGGAAACCTTTCCTGGTTCATCCTCGTCCTCGGTGGTCCTCTCTCCTGCTTTCCTGGTCCTCCACAAATGGAGTCTAATTACGCGGTCACTTCCCTTCCTCTGCTTTCCTCCTTTCACGGAATCCACAATCAAATTCCCAACCTCTACACTACTCCCATCTCTCCCGCTCGCTTTACGAGGAATTTGGAATTCATTGAGGGAATGATGAATTGCATTTCACCGTCGTCGTCGCTTTCTCCATTCCCCTCCCATATAGAGTCCTCCCCTTAACTTAAGTTCAAAGTTTGAATAAGATGAATTTAGCTGAGGAAAGGGGAATTTATTAATGGATTTTTTTCATTTGTTGACTTTCATCTCTCCACAGGGCTCCTGATGGAAGAGGTCGGCATGGACTTGCTCACTCTCGACAAAAGGTATGAGTGCAAACACGAGAAAATTGCAAAATTATCATTTAAAACATTCTGCAGTTCTCAGAAGATCCCTTTACCTTTCAGTAGACATTCAAGGCAAATAAGCTTGCAGTTCTTCATTTGTGCCAAACTTCAAGCTACATTCTGCAATTTCGGGACGGGAGTGTAACCGTTTAGTGTGCCATTATTATTGTAAACTCCGCAAGCGGAGGCAGGAAATTGAAGGAAAGGATTTAAGGGGAGCGGAGCAACTTGAGCATCGAGCAAGTTGAGAGCAATTTTAAAATGCGTAATCTAAAAGGATATGAGAGCAATCGAGTTCCGCTTTTAATTGGACAAAGTAGAGAGAGAGAAAGAGAGTGACTTTTTATTTTGGCGAAAGTGATCCAACACTTTTAATAAGTAAAGTCAGGGGATGGAGAAAAGCGGAAGCGTAGGATTGAGTAGGAAGTGAAGTTTCCATGGTTTTAATCCAATTTTTCCTCTTGGTTTCCTCGGGATTCCTGATTTGGGAAGACCTAATTATCTCTCTACTTTTAGTTTTCTTCTGCCTTGTTTTCCCTTCCCTCGGCATTTCTTCTCCTACCTAAGCAGACATTGACGGCGAAAGGGAGTCAAGGAGGACGCGGGGAGTCGTTCGTGAGAGAGGAGTCGGATCCTGGACTTTCCCCAACACCACTACCGTTGGTTGTTGTGTACATGGAGAAATATTATGGAGAAATTTTAGGGTCCTCCTGGAGGCATCATCACTCGCAAAGTATGACTGGGCTCGTTCCCGTTCTCCAGAGAGAACCACCAGGCAGGAGGCAGAGAAAGGAGAACTTTGGGAAATAATGTGGAGAAAGCCCGAATGCTGAATGCGGAGCCTGGAGAGTGGGGAGCATCATGAGGGAAATAGGGAAAGTAGAAAGTTCCTCATCCAGATTCTAGATCTCATTAAAATAATTTTTGAGAAGTCTCTTTCACTCCGCTTCTTCATCAACAGATTCCTCTAATCAGGAAGGCACGTGCGCGCAGCCTTTTCCAGTTCCTCAATGCGGTGGTGGTGGTGGTAGTGATGGGACTCCGCACTGACTCTAAGCTTACCTTGGGCCCATCCTTAGCTTTTTAGTTTTTAGTTTACGCCCGATCCCAATGCAAAAGCATCTCTTCAATAATTAATTACAAAGTTAGAGAAGAGCAGGTTAGCAGGAGGAGGGAAAGGACGGAAGGAAGGAACGTGCAGACGGAGGACTTTCACTCGCACGTCAGAATCAGAACTTCTTCTCCCTTGTCTTTTTTTGTGTCAGGGGACAGGTAGGAGTGAAAGAAGGGTAGGGATGCTTTGATCTTTTGCGTGAAGGATGGTGCTGGAAGGTAGGATTATGGAGATGCTCGCTCAGATTCCCAACTTGCAAAGAAAAGATCCTTTCATTACCAACTTCTCCACCACCGAAATCGGATCTTTTGACAGTTCCTTCTCCTGGAATTCCGTGGTGACGGCATGCAGGTGGGGAACGCTGGCAATATGAATTGATTTCTTTTGTGTTGTTCGTTACAGAGTATCCGCCTTGGAAGGGCGGCTCAAAGGCCAAGGATCCTGCTCCGAGTCGATTCGAGAACTCAAGGAAACGCTCACTGCCCTCAGGAACAAACTGGAGGAATTGGAACATCTGAGTTGGCTCGGTAAGGTCAAGGGATACGCTCCTCATCTCATCTCATCTCCCTTTGACTTCCGTCAGAAGAACTGTCAGTTTTGATTGGTTTAGGATTCTACAAGGGCCTCCATCCTTTGCCCCTCCCAAAGGAGAGCTCAAGACAAACGGCCATCTACCACTCACGCAGTGAGGAGCTCAAAGAAGTTGTCTGCAACAAGTTTATCAAAATTAGGTTAAATCAATTTGCATTTTTTCCCTTCCATAAACTCACAAATCAAGTTACTCCGCCTCCTCCTCCCAATCCGACGGGAATGGAGGAACCCCCGACGAATCCTATTCAATTTATTTTATCGTCCCGCTCGTGGAAATTGTGTCGTGCGTGCGTCATGAGTCATGACCATGATGAGAGTGAATTTGTGATGAGATTTTTCTTTGAGGACGCGGAGTGATTGAGTTTTTTTTAATGTTTCCTTTTTACTTGGGATGATTTTAGTGATGTGATTCTGAGCGAGGAGACAGTGGATACCTTGACCGAGGCGACCTTTGACAACTGGCAGTGGGAGGATGAGGAATTACTTCTACTGATTCAAACCATGTACACTCAACTGGACCTACTAAATAAATTCCAAATTGAGATCCGCGTCCTCCGTAACTTCCTCATGAGCGTCTACCGACACTACAATGACGTCCCTTTCCATAACTTCCGACACTCTTTCTGCGTCACGCAAATGGTAATGACACATACTCTTTTTTTCGTACGTTGATTAATTTCTTAAATCAACCAACAACCCTCGCTCGACGGGACACAGGCTTGCTTGGAGTGTCGGACCCAATCCAGAGTTATAATTACTTTCCCTCCATTTTGAATTTTTAGATGTTCGGAATGGTGTCGAAAGTAAAGTTGGGGGAACGGGTGGGTGAGCTGGAGAGCCTGATTCTGTTGACCTCCTGCGTTTGTCATGATTTGGACCATCCGGGATATAACAACATTTACCAAGTATGTCACTTGCGACCACCATCACCGCAAACTCCCACAGTGTCACTACATACTCCGAGCCTGAGACATTGATCTTAAAATTCCTCCTTGCCTTCCTCCTTCCTTCCTCTTCCATTATCAGAACGTCCTGCTGCTCAATCCACTCAAACTCTGCCAAACTTTTCCCTTCCACCGTCTCGTCACTCACTCACTCACTCACAGCCCGACTTTTATACGGAATTACGCAAAAACTTGGAAAGACTTTCCTTCTTTCCCTGCATCCCGCTGCTTCCCCAGCACTCCAAGTTCTTTTAATTGGACTGGATTAATGGACTTTCCTCTCCTTTCAGATTAATGCCCAAACAGAGTTGGCTCTGCGCTATAACGATATTTCCCCACTCGAGAACCATCACTGCTCCACTGCCTTCCGCATCCTAGCCGAACCTGCTTCCAACATTTTCCGGAATCTTCCAGAGGAGACGTGGAGGACCGTGCGGGAAGGGATTATACGCTGCATCCTGTAAGTTTAAATTTCCCATTAATTCTACTTCTGCCCAATTAGTTTGTATTATTGGGAATTTATTAGTAACCCTGGGGCTAAAATTACGATTTCAGGGCAACGGACATGAGCAGGCACAATGAAATCCTGCATCAGTTCCGAGAAGTCATCCCGTACTTTGAGCCCTCCAACAAAATTCACGTCAATCTCGTAAGTCAATCCACCTAGGCGGGCGGAGGAGGGATTAAAATCCCGCGTCCCTAATTGCCTCCTGGCCAACTTTCCTTCATCGACCACCACTTCCATCATGCTCCCTCATTTCCATATTGCAAAAGTTTTAATCTCTTCTCCTCTCCGAATTATTATTTTCCGTAGTTGTCCATGGTCCTCATAAAGGTAGCGGATATTTCTAATGAGGCTCGTCCCATGAACGTTGCGGAACCTTGGCTTGATTGTCTCCTCACAGTAAGATTTATAAATCAAACTAAAAGTTATTCCGGAAAACCTAAAGAATGGGAATTGAAATGCTTGTTTTCTGGGTCCAGGAATTTTTCCAGCAGAGTGACACGGAGAAATTGGAAGGCCTGCCGGTGACCCCTTTCATGGACCGTGACAAAATCACAAAGCCCTCCTCACAGTGCTCCTTCATTGGACTTGTTTTACTTCCACTCTTTGAAGCTCTCGCCGCACTCTTTACCGAATTGGAAGTAAGCCACTTTTGACGCAGTGTCAAAAATTAAGTCGGTTACGAATTAACGAATCATTAACTGTTTTCATTTTTAGCCCGTGATAATAGCGCCAGTTCGCTACGCCCTTGACTACTACCGCCGCCTCAATGAAGCGTCACAGATGCTAAAAAGGAGGAGTACGGATACGCAACAATCCCAAACCCACCGCGGTTCCACAGTTTCCTCTTCCCAGCCAAATAGCCTCTGTTGTGATCATCTACCGTCCGACGGAGCCGGCGGGAGACGGACTCGTGACAACTCCCTGTCAACTTCCACAGAGCCGAGTCGCCCTTCCTCAACGCTGCCCCACCACCATAGGGGGAGTGCCGTGAGTCTCCCTCCCCCAAGAGCCTCCATTCCGCGCCTCACCTCTTTCCCCTCCATGGACTCCCCGCAGTCTGAGCCCGATTCGGAATTGGAGGAGGCCATGACAGAGGTCAGCGTGAGTGAGAGAGCCCTCAAGTTCAAAATTGCCACGGAAAGTTCCATGGAACTGACCACCGTGAGCCGGAAAGGGAGTCGAGAGAATGAGTCCTCGGACCAATCCGGAGCCCATGTTCAATTTGCCAAAGATGAAAGTAGCGGAGGGATTACTTTGGAAGGAGGTGACCTGAAACCCGCGGAAGAACTTTCAGACCCCCAGCTCAAGGTCAAAGGGAAGGACTCCCTGTTTCGCCGTTTTAAACTTTTTACAGAGAAATTAAGCAGTCCGAAAACGGAAAAAGAATCCTGGAGTGGTGCCAGTGGCGGCGGGCCCCCCACCTCACCTCCTGAATCTCAACCATCAAATTCCACGCATTCCCCACGCCTCGGCCTGGCCTCCCAGGGGCTCTCCTACTTTCGTCGCTCGCCAACGGAGAAGCCAGTCAAGGAACGCCCAAGGTCATCCGATAGCAAAAGCCCGTCTATACTCTCACCGCGGCGGGGCTCACGCCGTGGAAGTCGGCTTGGATCCGAATCGGAAGGAGGAGAAGGGAGCAGCGGCGATGGGAAGCGGGAAGTATGCAGCGGAAGCCTGGATAGCATCCTCTCAAAGGAAGAAGGGAAGTCGTCACCCGTGCGCAGATTACTCCTACCACGCTTCTCATCCTTTGTTTCCAAAAGGACTGCAAGGATGGGTCTGTTGATCAAGCGCTCCCCCAAGAGGATGACCTCTCCCACTCCAGAGAAAGAGGATGACCTGAGCTGAAATTTGAGAGACCAGAGCAGAACCATATCTACGGAACAGAAGACATATTCTAAAAATGAGCTAAAACACGAGAATCCTCAAAACATGTCAAAAAATCTCATGACCTTCAGTATTTTGAATGAAAATAAAAAAGAAATTCCGAACTTTGTACCTGGAATCCAGCCGACGAGGAAATGAAAACTATACGAATAAATTTAATTTCAATGTCTTTTTAGTTTCAACGACACACAAATGTGAAAGCTAACTGGTATCCTTACTATTAGACATTCTAAAGCTAAAAGAAAAAAGATGAAGTAGAAAGTCAGGAGAGGTAAATCAATTTCCGTTTTTCTGTCAAGAGGTCATGTACCAGGGCTTCAACTGAACTCTCTCAGGATAATCACTTTCAGCCAACCTCTGACCTCTACAGTCTCTAATATGTGGGAGGGAATGCTTTTAAAAATGCCTAAGCAAAAAAGCTTGGAACAATGGAAACTAAACTGGGTTTCTTCTCAGCTAATTTAAATTAATTGGCTTGCGTGCTGTGCTCCAATGGATTAAATTTGAGAAAAAAGTCATTGTAGCGTTAAACTTGAGAGAACTTGTACACACACAAACCAAACGTATGAATGCTGAATTTTTATAAAGAACTCTTGATTGATTGATAAGATTGGTGAGTGTGGCGTGAGCTTCATCGTCTACGCGTCTGGGAGAGAGAAAGGCATAGGCGGCAGATGAGGCTACAAATTCACATCTCGATTCTCACTTTTACTTTTCATTGATCGCTTTTCCTTGCTGGTGGCCTTCTTCGTGTGTCATTCGTATCCGCATTCCTCCTCGTTCTCTACATCGTCATGTCAGAGTTCAGGTGGTCACAGATTAGTTAAGTCCACCAACATCCGTTTCCTCTTGGTAAGGTAACTTGTAAGAATTCATATGATACGGAAACGGAAGGTCACACGAAAGTATAACATCTGGGAGTTTACTTAAAGTTCTTCAATTTTATCTAGCGCTCCCTCCCTCCTCCGTGCCTCCGCAGACAGGTGAGCAACCAGGAATTTTCATAGATTAGTATTACCGTAGCCTTGACCTACCTGCCAAACCAAGTCTATCGTCTATCGTAATTTTTATCATCATTAACTTTCTATCTCTAACGCAACAGAATCCACTAAACTAAGATCTATACAGAAGCGCTTGATTTATTTACTTTAGGAAGCCGAAGAGAAGAAACTTGGAAATAACATCGATCAAATTCAAAAGTCATTCTGGAGGATCCGGAGTTGACCATGGGCTTGGTGTCCGAGGATGGGAATGATTGGGTATCCCACTTGGCTGGCTACCTGGTAAGTATATTTCACATTTCCATAAATACGACGCAACTTCAAACCGCGGGGGAACATATAATGTAACTTTAATCAGGGTGCTAGTGGACCAGCCCTTAGACTCCTCATCTCAGTCCTCATGGGTAAGGGAAGCAAGGATAATTCGTTTATGGAAACGAGCAATTACACGTATCCTCCTGTTTATCTGCAGGGTATCCATTTGCCATGTTCCACCGAGCCTTTCTCTATCGGAAGGAAGTCATGGTACAGCATCTCTTTTTCATTCTCGCGGGGTCCTACATTGGATACTTCAACTATGGTTAGATACCATCAATTCAGATGGGGCGGGAGATGATTAGACAGTCTTATTGGATGTTGATTTGTTGATTTCCAGGTGACGCAATAATCCATGCCTACATCTGTATCCTTGTCCACTATGTTGTGATCTGCGTGGGACGTGGATGTCTCGTTGGGACAGTGTTCCTCTTCCTGTTTCAGATGACTTACCTTCTGACTATGTACTTCCTTACGGAAACCGCAATGTATGACATCAAATGGACTATACCGCACTGCGTCCTTACACTCCGGCTCATCGGACAGGCCATAGATATCTTTGACGGAACTCAAAAAGAGGAGAAACTGTCGAAAGGTCAAAGGGAAACAGCTCTCAAAACAATTCCAACTCTCCTCGAAGTCATGGCTCACGTCTTCTATCCAGGTTAGTCCCCCAATAATAAACGCTGGAACATTAAGTCTTAACCTTTGGCTGTTACTGTTTTTTTAGGAAGTTTCATGATTGGTCCGCAATTTCCACTTAGGCGATACCTCAACTTTGTACATGGGCAGTATTCTGCGGTAAGTCAAGTCTACAGACTGGATGAGCTCTCACTCTGATTCCATCCCAGGAGTTCACTTTGTCTCTCCATTTCAGGCTGGACAGCTTCCTGATAGTATGGTACCCGGAATACGTCGACTCCTCGTTGGTTTATTTTACGTTGGGATCTACCAAGTAGGATCGCTTGTTGTCAACAACGAGTTTATCACTAGTGATCTCTTTCGGGTAAGCATAGGATGAGAGAGGGAGGGCACGGCCCCTTAATGGTAAAGGTACAGCGGAATGCTCACTTTGTCTTATTATTCCAGGGTTATCCGTTCTGGCAGCGGATGCTGGTTGTTGGCATTTATGGGAAAGTAATGCTCTACAAGTATGTTAGTTGCTGGATAGTGGGCGAAGGGGCCTGCATTATGGCGGGTAAGTTTTTAATTGGCCACACACCGGGTTTGAAGAGGATGATGATGACCTGACCTTGATTTATTTGGAAAGGAATTGCCTACAATGGCAAGGCGGAGACGGGGGAGGATAGGTGGGATGGATGTGAAAATATAAACATTTCCGTGTTTGAGCGAGCCTACAAATTTGGTCACCTCATTTCCTCATTCAACAAATGTACAAACCATTGGGTGGCAGAGTAAGGAGACCTACATCCATCAATTCGAACGTGAATACCCTAACTAACGAATTTATACTGTTCTAGGAACGTTTACAAGCGCCTCAAGTGGGTTGGTAAGTGAAAATACAAATATCCGTAACTAACCACGGCCCCCATCTGGACCGCCCCGACAGGATTAGGATCTAATTAGGGAATGTGCATTTTTGTCTGTCCTCCATTTTTCCTTATTCTGTTTTTTTCTCTCAGGGAATCGCTACGTGTCTCAATTTGCAGCACTCCTGTTCCTGGCCGTTTGGCACGGCCTTCATTCCGGCTACTACATGTGCTTTTTCATGGAATTTCTAGTTATGAAGTTGGAGAAGGACGTAAGGCGGACTTGCTTTCACGGCGGCAGTTTCTGTCATGCAAAACTAAAAAAGTTCCGTCTATTTTACCTTTCAGTTGGAGAAGATCCTGGAGAAGAACGCCAGGATTCAACGCTGGCATTCCCATCCCGTTTGTTTCTGGATTGATGTAGCAGTCCTCAAAATTCTGGTGACCGTCTTCTTTGGCTACTGCACCCTACCCTTTGGCCTCTTGAAGCTGGAGAAGTGGTGGGGCGTCTACCAGGACCTTTACTTCAGTGGATGCCTCATCTTCGGCCTCTGGCCTCTCTACTCCATGCTCCTCCCCAGGTCACCACGGGTTCCGAGCGGAGCCAAGGACATTAACGGAGTCAAACAGGACTAAGGACACTCCTCACGGATGTCCCCCACTTACCAAAGAAGTCAACATGACGGTTCTCAGCAATAGCCAATAGTTTGCAGGCCCACATTCTCATCGACCCCTCCGGATCTAATGCCGAGCACGAGCACGTTGGCACGACCCACTTCTCCTAATCTAATTTTTAGTAAACCAAAAGTCAGCAATGTGATAGTATGCGGTAATGTAATTATTATCAATTATGAAAACTCTAGCCTTGTAATTAGGGATTATGGATAATCTGACGCACTGGACTTTATCCATTGGTTAAGTGATAGTAAAGAATTGACGTCTTCAGCATCAATTTATAGTTAGAAATTAGAATCGTAGAAATCTTATTTTTGTTTGTCCATTTACCTCTTTTCGTTCGGAATTCTCTTTTACGAAGTTAGATTCGAGCTCAATTAGTAATTAAGAATTGACTATTGTACTTATCATCAGCCAACGAGCGAGCCCCCTCACTCTCCCAATAATAAATCCTTATTAGACTCTCCAGACACACACTCTTTATGAAAGTTGAAATAAAGATTACCTTCTGACGTCCTCTGGTAGTTAATAAGTCAAAGCATCATGTTTTTTCTTTATTCGAGAATTGAGGAAAAGTTTTTCTTAACCTTCCTCCGCTGCTTACTTTACCATTAGTATAATTAATTTAAGTAGAATTTTAATTAAGTTAACCCTAAATTGAGGAGCATATAGAAAAGGAGAAAACAAAATTATTCATCAGGAGGGTTCTGCACCATAATATAATAATAGTAACAAGAAAACAAGAATTATTTGACCTTTGACCTGTCCGGAAAGAAAAAAAAAAGCCTGCACTGCAGAAATGTTAACAATTTGTGTATTATTACTCCGTTATACAAAGCAAATTGACCTCGGCGGCGGCGGCGGAGAACAATCAGAATGACTTTTTGGCAGCATTCTTCGTTTAGTGTACAGTGAAGGTTCGGAAACAGCCCTACGTTAAGTAGATCTATAAATCCTAATTGCTCGATTAGACCTAATTAGCCTAGCCCTTGTGTAATCATAATTAACTTGTTAGTTAGTCTATGTACAGAAGACCACGCCCTCCATTTTCAACCACTCACCCACCCACGCACTCATCCAACTATCCTTCTCACCCACGCCCAATCATCACTAATTAACTTTTGTGGAAATCAATTAATAGAAGAAGAGAAGCTGGTGAGTGTTCTTTAGTGTGGTTGTTGCTTAAGTTTGTTTTTTTTTTTGATTGATTGGTCAGAGTTTCAAAAAGTGTTTTTTTTTCTTCCTTAAAAGCGGCATAAAGGGAAGGATGGCTCAAGTGTAATTAAGTTAAGTTGAAAAGTGTGTCCATTGTGGTGGTGGTGTGGAGTACAAAATCAGACAAAAAAGAGGGGTGGAGTTATACTTTATAGAAAGGAGGAGGGAGGATTCCGCGGTCTGTCTGAGGACGGAGTCCATGTCATCAATTGGTAGTTGAAAAAACCTGAGCCTTCTGATTGGATTCCGTCCTCAGGCCACCTCTCCTCCGCACGGCGACACAACCATCATCATCAGGAAACGACGACCCAATCCACACGACGACACTTTTGTAATAACACTTACTTATTAAGAATCTACTAAAAGACAGACACGACAGTATACAAAGCATCGCCACACTTTTTTAGAAAATACCTACTCACTGTTGTTGTTGTTACCTTAACTCTTAACTAATTAATTGTAAGTTAATTAATTTACTGATGGCTAAAGAGCAGTTATGGGGTTAGTAGAAATTATGCCGATGAGGATGACGGGGTTGGGTAAGGGACTTCCTCTCGAGTACTCAAGGAACCGTCAGCAGTCCATGAATCACATGAATGAACTATTCAATGGCTAATTGGAGGAAAAACGATTGAGGGAATTGGGATGGGCAGGAGATACAGGAAGGAAGAAGACGCTGATATACGCTTTGACGTCCCCTCTCTATGAGGATGAGGAGACTCTCATGATTGGGGTCATCGAGACCAAGACACACGGCCCCCTCAGGCTTTGCACCAATCTCAATCTCACCCTACTCAAAACCACTGCTAATTCAAACAAGTTAACAGAAAATCCGGAGGAAATTCGCACTAGCGCTGCAGCTTAAGGCTAACCTAAATGGCTTCTGGGAGTGTGCCAAGTGTTTTCCTTGTGCCATGTCAAGATAAATACCTCCCCTGTGCGTGTGTGTGGATCTGACTAATTTCTCTCAAAAATTGAATAAATGGACTAATAAGAATGGTGAATAATTTAGAAGAGGAAAACAAGAGAACTTCCTTAAGGTTAACAACATTAAGGGTCACGTCCACCTCACGATGCGTGGCTATACAAACTTGACTGACTCTCTTCCTCCGGGGTCTCCTTTTAGTTTCTGGGCGCGTTATAAGAATTCTTGGATGATTTTGATTTTAGTTAGCAATTGAATGAGAATGGCAGTTTTCTGTATATTTTGGTGTTTTGTGTGAAATAATTTGTAATTCCTAAAAAGTTAACTTCTTCCGGCTCCTTTTGGTGTCTGTTGTTCATGTGCCTTTTTTCTCGGATCCTCCACGTGTCCCTGACTCTCACTATTTCACTAAATTTTTTAAAGTTTAGAATTCAGTAGTTTCTTAGACTCAAAGCTTCACTGTTAGTTCCAGATTTTTAGGAAACTGTCCCAGGACCCAGTGGCAACGGCCATTCCATCCTCAGTTACACCCAAACAGCTCACTCGGTTATCATGACCAGCTAACACGCCTGAAAAGAAAAAAAACAAAACAGATCAGAAACACACTTCCAAGGGACACTTTTAGCTTGGTAGGTCTCCATGTTGAAAGGTTTCATGGAGAGAGATGAAAGGAAACTGTGTGTGAGATCAATCGATTCATAGAGGAATCGACGAGCGAGAATGACGACAGTGGGAAATCCATGCTTAGGATCAGGTAGGAGAGTATGAATTAATTAAATAAAATTTCCTCTCTTTTCCAGCTTACCGGCTCTTTCAGTTTTCATGGAATCCCAGACGTTGCAGTTGAAGTCGTCGTATCCTGCTAGGAGGAGGCGGCCGGACTTTGAGAAGGCGACCGAGGTGATGCCACAGATGATCTGCATGAAGAATTTAGAATTTTTGTCACGGTCGTTCAAAATTTATACAAATTCTGTAAATTCTATACGAATCGTTTCCAAGGACTTACGTTGTCGTGGGAGTACATGGCCAACTCCTGATCTGCCCGAATGTCAAATAGGCGACAGGTCGCATCGTCTGACCCCGTTGCGAATGCGAGTCCGTTTGGGAAAAACTAGGAGAAAGTGGGAAAGAGGGAATTAAATTTGGGGGTAATCTATTTTTGGGCGTGGCTGGATCATTGAGAAAGAGAAAGAGAGAGAGAGAGAGAGAGAGAGAGAGCAATGCAAAAAGCACCACCAGCACCTTTGTTACTTATTATTAGCATGCTTGGGTATAATTGATTTGAAAATGTGTATTAGAAATACTTACAGCAACTGCATTCAAGTCAGACTCGTGCCCACTGAATGTGGACTTACACATTCCGTCTCTTACGTCCCACAGCTACAGAATCAAAAGGAAGCAGAAGAACAAGTCAAAAAACCGTGCAACAAAATTAGTCTACCGTGGTCAAATGTTAAAAAAATTATTAAGAATTAACCCCCTCCGAAACTTTGGTTAGAAGAATGTCACTCCTGCAAATCTACACTCGACTCCATCAATTAAATTCAAGAGATTCCTGTTGTTAACTCATGCACTTGTTGTGGTAAATATTAAAACTGGGCACGTGAGAAATTCAAAATGGCAGCAGCTGGTGCCGAGGCGAGCCAAAAGTGAAAAATCAAGGGAACTCATTGAAGGGGTCCTTACGCCTATTGCATTGATGTCTGACTCATGTCCTGCAAATGTTTGATGACAGAGCCCATCCCTCACGTCCCACAACTGTACATTAATTAAATTAATTCATTTCAATTAATTCTCCTATGGTTTCCCTGATCAGAATCAAAGTTTATGGCTCATATTCCCTATCTGCCCTGTCGATGGATTAGCAAGTTTCTTAAGATTGATCAATTATTAGTCTGGTTAGGTGGGAAAGGCGTTAATTCAAAACTGGGACTTGACCTTAGCTGAAGCGTCACAGGCTCCTGAGACGAATGTTCTCATATCTGGAGAAAGAGAGAGTGACATGACGTCACCGGTGTGCCCAGTGAAGGAGGTACACTGCTGTCCCGTTTCGATGTCCCAGAGGGCACACGTCATGTCCCCTGAACTGGACACGATCTGATTGTCATCCAGGAAGCGACAGCAACTCAAGTAACCCGTGTGTCCCGTCAACTCTCGACTTACTCGAACATTCCCTTCTCTCGTCTTCAAACTGGAATCAATCCGAACAGAACATGAATGCACCATTTTCTAACGGATGACAAATCAGGAATCAGGATGGCTAACCTGTAAATGGAGCAGATATTGTCGAGTCCACCGCAAGCGACATAACTGCCTGAAGGAGCATAGGCACAAGTCATGACCCAACTGGAGCGAAGAGGGATGGCATGTACTTTGTTCGTCGTGTACGAGTCCCATACGATTAACTTTCCGTCCTGTGAAGCAGAGACAAGGTTCCTCGAATCACTCCCCCAGTGCATCGCATATATCTTCGCTAGGTGACCCCGCAGAGTTCGGCGGGTCCTCATCTGTATTCGACCAATTGGCTCCAGGTTTCCTGTCGCCTGGACCAGCGTCGTGTCACAGGCCGCTTTCCGCGCATCCTAACCAAAGACAAGAAATTATAGTTTACAAGTTCCATACGGTCATCGTAGCGTTGGAATAATGAAGAGTAGTAAAGATGAATCATAATCATACCCTGATGGCATTCTTGAGTGTTTCAGCTTCCTGGCGGAGACTATCGAGTTCATTCATCCTTGGCGAGTCTTGGGATTGGGAGTGAGATCACAGATCTAAAAGAGAGAAAGAGGTCAATTGATGCCACAGAATTAAATCATTACAAGAGACGGATTGTGAGTCTCAATTCATTGAGCCCTCCTCGTCATACTCTTACGCATTCAGTTGTTGTAATTCGCTAGTTGCTATTCCTACACTAAATTCACAGCCACCACTTTAACATTATAAAACCGTTTGGAGTACTTGAGCTAATTGCAAACTTTCAACTTGTAATTTAGAGTTTATGGGTGGGAGACTTTGTCGGTGGGTGTAGAACACGACGAAGACGGCATGGTTCCGCTGGGGGTGGGGCAACAGATACTGGCGGTGGGCTCCTCCGGGAACTCAGTCTGGGGTGAAGTGTTGTTGGCGTTGATGACATGCCAATAATTAGAGCAACGGTGAAGGAGGGATGTATTGAGAGAAGGTCAAGGGTCGCTCCTGTATGGGATGACGTCAAGACGAGTCTGGTAGTGGTAGCCTGGACGAGAGGCCGTGGTGGAATGGAAGGAATCACTCCAAAGACTCGGGTTTTTTCGGGGTCCCTGCCTCTGCCCATGCTCAAGCAGGCGGGTAACGGAGAGAAGGGTGAGGCAAAGAAAGGCAAAAGCAAAGGAAGGAGAGAAGTCGAGATGTCAGATCTGATCCACTATCGATTCCACTTTCACTCCGCACCGGATACCTTATGAACCACCAGACCAGCAGCAGCAAAAACGGAGGACGGGGAAATCTCACATCCAACAGCCTCTGTCTCCGGGAAACCAGAAAAAAAGCCCCAAAACCGGTCCGAGAAAACGAGTCTGAGGAAGGATGGAGGGAGAAAACACCATACACCTTTGGTTGAGGATTTGGGTGAAAGTGGAAACTAAGCAACTGACTCCATTCGATTCAGGAAGTAGCTGAGAAGATTCAAGTAATACAAGGGGAAAACGGAAGAAGACCGGATGAGAGACGTCCAAAAGTGTAGAAAAGTCTTTCTCTGTGACGAGGAAGAAATAGTTGATACAAAGAAAAAGAATGGGAGAGGTTCCATTCCATTTCTATTGAAAGGAGGGAGTCAAAACTCCCTCATGATCACATGCTACGCGTACACTCACTCACTAATTAATTAGACAGGAATAAAATAAACAAAATAAAACATTACGTTAATTATTGAGTCCATTCACCAGTCACAATGAGGGAAAGAAAAACTCTTCCAAAAGGACACTTAAATCACCTTCCTATCTTTATATGGTAATCTTTCTCAAAGGAATAATTCGACCCGGAAGTCGAAACATCCGAAAACTTCCGGTCAATTTACTTTTTCAAAAGATATTAGCTTGTCCCATTTACCAAATAAAAACTAGGCAAAGACTTCCGGATTAGTCGAAACCTCCAGGAATTTTCGGGAACATACAACGTAAACTATTCCAACAAAAAGCTTTAAAAACCAAACGGCATCGGTCAGCTCATATCAATTTCAATAGATTTCCTACTTTTGCATTGACCAACAACCCAGCCGGTGTGAGTGTGGAGGAGTCAGACCTGAATCCGGAACCTGACGACCGAGACGATACCAACAAGTTACCAGTACAAGTCCGATCTAAATGAATGATGATGCTGATATGACGTGGGTATTATGGTGTGGCCGGCCATGGGACGTGGGAAAATACATAAGAATACAATGCAGAGAACAACTGTTGATTGATTTCTTCAGACTGATGTATTTCTCATGTCGTCTGCGTATGTTACATGAGCCTGTTGGTGAGTTAGTCCTAATGAACCTGAGGTGATTGTGACCACTTAATAATAATAAGACGATAAAGATAAAATCATTTGTAATGAAGAATAATAAGTTGGAAGAATTTACCAATCAACCCTCGTAGTAGCCAGTGCCTTCCCTCCTTCCTTTCTCCGTCAAATGATTCTAAAAAGTGTCCTCCGTTTCGGGTCCCGGGTCACTAACTAGGGTAGTTCCGCCGTCGTGTCCTTCCAATTTGACATATAATGTCGTCACTGAGCGAGATTGATTGTTTCTTCTGGATTTATCACCAATATAGAAAGCACGGCTCACATTGAGAACGCTCAGTCGTATGTTATAAACAGTCAAAGTGTTGAACAATGAAATTTGTAGGGATTGGTGGATTGGGAAATTGGGATTAACCTTTCCTTCTAGTACGCTTAGGTAATTGCAACAAGTATTCCGCTCCTCCGGTATACTTGACAAGTTTATCACTGGACTTGTGACGTTCCGTTGTTTAGTTGTATTGTGCGGATCTCAGCACCGCCGCGGTGTTGGTCGTAATGAGGTAAGTACACACACAGACGACGACGGCTCTGCTGCGGTGTGGCTGGATATCCTGTGGTGATTGTTTGGTTGGGCAACTGAATTGAATTGATTGATGGATTGAGTTTAGTGAGTTGAGTATGGAGG
>Ga0194135_10000795_pt1 | contig 18431 bp, 20 predicted proteins | sample LitLau_LLRF_2013_FD_134024 | JGI IMG/M metagenome (GOLD analysis project Ga0194135, IMG submission 134024) | Freshwater sediment microbial communities in response to fracking from North America - Little Laurel Run_MetaG_LLRF_2013 (version 2) | ecosystem: Environmental > Aquatic > Freshwater >...
ACTATTTTCAACCTGTAAAAATTTTCTAAGTTTCGAACCTGCTGAGCCTGCTAAGTTCACATCACAATAATGCTATGTTACTCTAGCAGGCTCGCAGGCTCGGTTGATTTACTATTTTCAACCTGTAAAAAATTTCCAAGTTTCGAACCTGCTGAGCCTGCTAAGTTCACATCGCAATAATGCTATGTTACTCTAGCAGGCTCGCAGGCTCGGTTGAGTTGAAAAAAAAATTTAAAAAAAATTCTAAGTTCGAACCTGCTTACTTCACACCGAAAAAATTCGAACCTGCTGAGCCTGCTTACTTCACACCGCTAGTATAAGATAAATAAAACATCCTCAATATCTTCATACAGATTAAGATTATTCATTACTAACAGACTATAGATTACAAGCAGTAATCTTTAGTCACCTTTAAACTCTAGCCTAGCCAACCTAATTTAATTACGGCATATCCCACACGGACTACATTTAAGAACAAATGTAAAATCTGTGATTGATTAAACTGAATAATGACATCAAATGATTACCTCTAATTCTAATAAATTTTTTATGACAACGTACATACACCAAATACACGCTATAAGCAACTTCACCAGAAAAAGCTGACTGAAGGAAGCTATTAGTAAAGCCAACACAAAATCTATGTTGCAGCTGCAGGCAATGCTACTTAAAAGACTAACAATACAGTACAATTACAGTTTCAAACTTGTCATAGTTGTCGTTTCAATAGGTGAGAATGAAAACGGCACGAGACCTTATAGGCCTACGCGTACGCGTACGTGTTCGCGGCCTTAATTACTGTAACTAATCCCTTCTCATCTCTGACCCTTCACTGGACTACTGGGTAACAACTACGTTAACAGGTATATAAACTAATTATCCAAATATCATTTGTAATTAGTACTCAAAACTCAATTTAAAAGATCAATCAATATCTTTTAATACTTACGTTCCAAACAGTGTGACGAATAATTAAATAAAATCCAATCGCCAATCAGTAAAGATTTTATATCCTCCTCGTGCGAGAACGTCGATTGTTTAAAAGGTCATTAAATATTCCAACTTCCAACGACTGAAAAAGAATAAAAACAAACACTATAAAACACTAAACACACTTAACAGGCTGATGATGATGCAACAACACAAACTCCAATCACTTAATTCTTTAAATTCTTTATCAAAAATAATAAATTGATGATTATTTACTCCTCCTACCAATATCCTTATTTTGGTGTGCCCAGCACACTCACACACACACGCACTTGTTGGTGGCTATTACGATGATGACTCTAACGGATGAGTATTCGTTGATGATGCAACTGGCTTATCCATCTGTTTATCTCGTAAGATAAGAGAGCATAAATTGAAATCAATTAATAGCAAACAGGTGAGAGATCGAAGAAGTTGTGTGATCGACGAACCATTCGCACCGCAGAGGAAGTGTTGATTCGTCCTCGCACAACAATAATAATAGTGCAGTCTGGCTGGTCTGTGGAAAAGGAGCACGAGAGACGAGTCGGGGCAGAAGGGGCAGGTGCAACTCCTTCCCCGCCAATTTCAAATCCCACTTTGTTTTTAATGTTAATTTAGACACGCACGCGGTAGAGATTTGCAGGCTATGAAATTCAATATTCTTATGTTTTGTCGACAATAATTTTATTTAATTTATAATTTAACTGGTGGTGGTGGTGACGATAATGTGGGAGACATTCATTTCCTGGTACATTAACACTTATCTAAGTCATTATGTAGAGAATCTCAACGCTGAGCAGTTGTCTTTTGCATTAAGTCAAGGTATGTGTGTCTTTTAATGTTTGAAATGACTGGTGGTTAACTATTAGTATAATAACTGATTGTGATTTGATTGCAGGAGAGTTGGAGCTTGAGAATGTTCCTCTGAAGAAAAACATATTCCGAAGTCGGGGTTTACCGTTAGAAGTGAAGATAGGAGTGATAGGAAAGATAAAAATTGAATTTAACCTGCTGAAATACTTCCGGAATGAGCCTGTTGTTGTGTCCATCGATGATGTCTTTCTTGTCGCTGGTCCACTTGATCTTACTAAATGGAATGTCTTGGACGAAGCTGCTGCTGCACATGAAGCTAAAATGGCTGCACTTGATGCGCAAGAGAATGAGTGGAAAGCGAAGTTTGACGCGACACCTTCGTACTACTCTGCGCTTCATGTTTCCTCGACGCGAGTCGGTGCTTCTATTGTTACCAAAGTCGTGGAGAATTTGCATGTTAGTTCATTATTGCAGTTTACTAGTGCAGAATAACTGTAAAAATTAACTTTATTTAACGCGTGTAGCTGAATATCCGTCGGGTGCACATTCGATATGAGAATGAGGATGTTACCAATTCTCGGTGGTTAGCAGTTGGCTTTACATTTGAAAGTCTGGTAGTTCAAACTGCAGAATCCAAGGGCTCGGCATCCTTCAAGACACTTTCCGTTGGGCGATCGGGCGTTTACTGTGATACAAATGCTAACCCATTATCTCACTCTCAATTCAAGGTAAAATACATGAATGCATGTGTTTGGGGGTATCATTAGAGTACTGAAAATTCAAGACGGCTTTCACTTAGGTATGTGATTTAAATTTACAGGAGGAAATGTGCCAAATACCTTCTCATAGCTACTTGCTTTCACCAGTGTCAGCGGATGCATACATCACTAGGAATACATGTTCAACTGTAACTGAGCCACGGTTTAATGTGTCATTAACTCTAGAAAAAGTACCATTAAGTTTGTCAGATACACAATATCAAGCTATGTGCAGACAGTTTGAAGCACTTAGAAAGTTGAAAAGAAATGCAAGATTGCGCCATTACCGTCCCTTGTCTAACGTTGTAGACAGTCCGCGAGAATGGTGGAATTATTCGGTGCAGGCAGTTCTGAGTTTACGTGGGTTTAAACGAAGGAAGAAACTCAGAACGTGGGATGAAACTTTAGAGAGGGCAAGGAATAATGTATTGTACGTTAAAGTATACGAACGTTTTCTGTCGGGAGACCTCTTGACATCAGAAGAACAGAAATTCAAAGGTGCTTTTTTTTACCAACTAAACTATACATTTGGGATTTGGTTGTAGAAAGATAATTAATTTGCTACCTATGTCTTGTCATGCAGATAATATAGAACTGGACCTACATTATGACGACATTTTATTCCTACGAAAGATTGTAATGACTGGCAAGGAAAAGCTGGAAACAATGGGACAAGCGGTCAAAGTCCGTAAAAGTACTGCAAATATTTCTGAGAAATTGGCATGTGGAACTTCAGGATTACTGGCCTGGATGTTTCCATCTTGGAGTGGCCCAAATGTAGATGCTACAGCGTTATCACCAGAGCAAAGCGCTACACCTGATGTGTCCGTATTTGATGACGCGATTCTAAATGATATGCAGACTTTCGGTAGCGATGTTCTGCTAGCAAGGTGTACCTTCCATCTGAACCAAGGAGTTTTCCTCTTACGAAAGAATCAGACTGATTTTCTAGGTATTTAAATATTAAACAATCAACGGTTTCACTTAAAAGAAAAGGAAAACTAAAACTTAGCAATGTCATTTTTAACAGAGCTTGACTTCGGAGGCGTGTCAATAGAAGTTTGCTTGAAGCCACGATCGGGCTCCCATACGTTTCAAATTGGATTGTGCCATTTAAGTTTGCGTGATTGTTACACTAAACAAGGAATTTTAGTACCACATTTCAAGCCAATTTCCTCCTCCTCTCCCAGAGAACCATTTTTATTCCGTATTTTATACGAGATAAAACCACATAAACGCGCTGCACACCGGGTGACCGTACTGACACGCCCAATGGATCTCACAATTTTTCCAAATGCGTGGAACAACATTTCGTCTTTCTTCACCCTCAATAGCGAATTCGGGGATTCAGAGAATTTGGAGATTCAATATAATGGCTATGAAGCAATGAAGCAAAAGACAAAGGACGAGTTACTTGAATACTGGAATCGATTACTAATGACACGAGGGGAGCCTCCTCCTGCATCGTCTGCATGGGAGATTCATCTAGACATCTTTGCTCCCCAAATTTTAGTTCATCCGAACCACAACTCTTCATCCTACCTCGTTATTGATCTTGGCCGATTTCAGTTTACAAATAATACTGCGGAAAAGAAGACTGCAGATTATTTTGAAGAGTCCGACTCTGATAACGACGAGTTTCTTACTCCTTGTTCGTCTCCTGTTCCTGTTGATGATCATCCTTTTATATGCAGTAGTGGCAATGTCATAGAAGAGCTCGATATCCACTCAAAACTGTACAAAAAATACCTGTTGGACATCAAAGATGTCCAAGTACTTGTCGTCGGAGAGTCAAATAGTCGCCTCTTGCATCTTATAGATAAGTTCTCGATACATATTGAAGTTGACAGACGTCTTGTATACAGTGAAGATCCGTTATGGCCCGCCTTAACCGTGGTTGCAACGCTCCCAGACTTAACTTTTCACTTAAACGAATCAAAAGTGCAAGTTGTGCAAGCGGTCATTTGTGCCTTTGCTTCTTCTCACGCTCCTCTGCAGCCTGTTGAACTTTCCTTCTTGCAACGACGTGCCAAAATAAATGCTGAGACGTGGGATCTTGTAGCAGCCGAGTTTACTATTAGAAATATGTCAGCTGATTTACAATTGCGGGGAAGGAGCATTGCTGAACTACAAGTGACAGGGACTAAAGCAACTGTGACGCGACGTTCACCACGCGACACTCAATTTTCTTTTGTGATTGCGAGCCTTCTATTAGTAGACGCGATGCAAACTTTCGGTCCTGACTACCAACTTCTTTTGGCGTCGCATCGACACGTCTGGTAATAATGATAACTGTCATACAATGGTATTTTTGAAAGTTCTTTTACTTTGGCTACAGAGTTCTGTTGCTTAAACATTTTAGTATGGACACACTTAGTGGCAGTTTCAAAGACTCGAAACCAAGTTCCTCTGTTAGCTCAGTATCATCACCTAATTCTGTTGAATCAAGCTATCATCTCCCTTCTCAACTTCATGATGTACGTTCTCCATCGCCTTCACCAAACGATGCTTTAATTACTGTTGATCTTGTGATTACGTCGAATACTTCGCCTTCAAACGACGACCAGCTTGCCGTTCTCACACTTCACTTTAATAATTTAGACGTCATAGGTTAGGTACAACTAATTAAAGACGATAGGAATACAATGGCACGGTCTTAATTTCTAAGTTTTTACAGGAAACCAGGAAACTTTAATGGAAATTTCCCAATTCATTGGCAGCTTTCTACCATCCTCTGTTAAGAAGTCAGACGTGTTAGACTCTATGGAAGATTCACAATTAGTGTTACCTTCTTCTAGACTTCAAGCGAACTTGGAATTTCATCGACTCAATGTACTTCTTCTTCGAACTGAAGTAGGGCATGACGGATATCAATTGGCAAGAAAGATAGCTACAGTAACTACTTCGGATTCACAAGTCAATCTGTCTCTCTGTAAATCTTACTTCGAACGAGTGTATATTTTAAGTTTAATTTCATTATAGGAGATCTAATTCTTTTAGGTGGAGGACGAATTAACGGGGAAGGGTTTTTAGGAGGTTTGCAAGTCCTCAATTTGAACCCCGAAGCGAATAAATACCAAAGGGTGGTGAGTTATGCAGCTGAAAAATTTGCGTGCTCATAAGTTAAACCCGTCTTGTTTTGTAATGCTTTTAGGTTCTTCGTATTGGTCAAGATCCATTGATTGGTCCTTCCTCAGACTTGAATGATCATGATGTTACGAAATCCGCAGTGAGGTTTACATATGAAGGACCAGAGAAACCTGAGATGTCAGTGCGAATGGCGTCAGTGATCTACGTTCATTCAAACTTGTTTCTATCTGACCTAAAACAATGTGTCAATCAAGTCCACGCTCCTTTAACGACATCGCTCAAAACGGCGGCGTCACACTTGGGTCTTCCAACTCTTCTTGGATCTTTCACTACAACCACTAATCCTAACAGAGTAAATATTCCACAACACAATCCTAATAAGTACAAATTGGTTTTGACTGGTTGATTTTTTTACAGGAGTCCCTAGATGAAGAGGATGTAAACCTAACGAAACCCTCTAGTAGTGATCAACGGCTATTACGTGGTATTGAAATTGATGTAACGATAAATTCACTGTCACTATGCATCATGGATGATTGTAAGGACTGTGACGTTCCTTTGTTGGAAGTATCTGTTCATTCGTTAGAAATTCATCAAAGTTTCATGAAACTGAAAGGAGAAGCAGAGTGTATCATTAGTGGGGATTACTATAATCGATCTCTTTCTGGCTGGGAGCCATTTCTTGAGCCTTGGAAGTGCTCCATTCACTGGAAACAAAACATTCCTGGTCAACTCATTTCTGTAACAAACGATGAGGACTTTCCTTCCCGTGCTGCCCAAATAGAAGTGATGATATCCTCGCACGAAGTTCTTGATATTAATATTACTTCCACACTTCTTTCTTTATACTCTACTGTTCGATCTAACTGGGCGAAGGAAAACCTGAATCAAGTTGACAATAGGTTTCGATCACCGTTCATTCCATTTGTTTTGAAAAATGAAACTGGTTCCTCTTTGTGGTTCTCTACGGTTGTTTCGAACAGTGGAGAATTACTTCATAAAGGACAGAAAGGAGGTAGTCGGGGTCGTGGGGACTTAACTGGCTGGATTCAAGTACCTCATGGAGATATAAAGCCTTTCTCGTTCGAAGCCAGAGGAAAAGTACGATACAGGAATGTTCATGGGCTTCGCACGCATCAGCTTAGAGTACGTGTTGATGGGTGGGAAGAAGTGATACCCTTTAGTATCGACAGAGTTGGTACTTACTTTCGACTCGCGTATCCGTCCACACCCCTTCCACGTTATGCTGTGAGTTTTCACAATAGCGTCATATTTCTCAGTTTATATTTATGATAACATGAAGTTAACTGCAATATTTTTTTCAGGGACAAATGGAATTACCTCCAACCCGTATCGTCCTACAAATAAGCCTGCAGGGTTCGGCTCAAAAGATAGTTACTGTTCGCTCGGCATTGCAAGTAAAAAATTCCCTAGAGGACCCTGTAGAGCTTAAGTTAGAAAACACAATCATCTATCCGTCATGTAAGTAATATCTATAATTCGAGACCATACTCGTTTAAGACCAGACAAGTTTTAATTATTCATAATATGTTATTCAGTTGAACGAGCACAAACAGGTGGAGCTATTCTTCAACACTTACAACCAGGTCAAACATATCCGTTACCTTTGCACTCCGTATGGGCTCAAATGTGGGTGCGCCCTCTCATCCCCACCGACTCATACCCTTTATACTACGACTTCTGTACGCGAGCACTTTTATTGACGAGAGAGGATGGAGTGCGAGAATGCCAACCCAGATTACCGCAACATTTGCCTTCATATCGGTTCTGTGTCGCTGTTAGACGCAACGAGTTTCCTGCAGACTCTGATGATATAATTCCTCACAATTCTTTGTCTGCCAGTGGACGGGCTAACCTAGTTACATTGCTGAGTCCATTCAAATTAGTAAACTTGTTGCCTCAAGAAATCTCTTACGAAGTTAAAGGTCAAAATATTACTGGCCACCTTCCTGCGGGAAAGGTTCATTGCTTACAGAAGGTAATTAAGATGATATGAATGATTGATTAGCTTTGTATTTTTACAATTTGTCTTGTTCTTTTATGTTGAAGGTTGTGACAACAGATGTGTTTGAAATACTTTTCCACATAGATGGCTTTCCTAAAGGAGGTGTCATTACGGTTAATCCTAAAGTGATTACCTCATCTCCACAGCGCGTTAGATTAAATGACAACTCGAAACGACCGCTAATTTTGCAATTCAGAGTTAAAGAAGAGCGTGGAGGTGTGATATGTGTAGTCTTAAGCTGTCCATGTTGGGTTGTTAACAAGAGTGGTCTACCACTGATAGTAAAACAGGAAGGTGCCTCATCAGAAGCTGCTGGACAGTACTTTGATCATGAGGTATTGATATGGATAAAAATTCTAATCAAAGGACCATGAAGACCCGAAAAACGAACGAAAACGAATTATTCTTATGTTTACAATTCCAGGTGGGACGGATGGTAACTCCTTTGATGATGAGTTTTATTGAACAGGAAGTCCCAGAAAGTTTTTCATTGCGTGTGGGTACTGGACTTCACAAAGCATCTAACTCATTTTGGTGTAGATCGATTCCCTGCCAAGTCGGACTTCATGTTCGAAAGTTAACGGTCGCGCACTTCAATAAGTCACCAGAGTCAATTTACATGATTGGTGTTCAACTCAAAAATGGTGTTGGGCGGTATTCCGATACACGACTTGTGTTAATTTTTCCTCGTTTTGTCGTCGACAATCGCTCTTCTCAGAACATTAAGATCTCGCAGCGTTGTTACGCTAACTCATTCTTCGACGCGAAAGCAGAAGCGACGCATTTGTCTCTTCCACCTTCCTGTAGCTTACCGTTTCATTGGTCTCGATTGGACAAAGATCAACTTCTTTGTGTCCGGACATCGTCAGCTTGGTCAGGGGGCTTCCCCATTGATAATGTTGACTCCTTTCATGTTAACACAAGGTATTTTTCCAGAAGACCGTTACTTAATGGAAACTTTAAAAGAATTTTGATTTCTCGTTGAACACCTAGGAATAGTGATGGCACTCCTGCTTTTGTTCGAGTGGAAATTGTTCTTCAGGGCCCTTGCTACTTCGTAATTTTCAGTGATACATCCCAACTTCCTCCTCCATTCAGAGTTGACAACTTCTCATTGGCATCCCTTGTTTTTCATCAGGTATGATAATTACTGCCTATCTCATTAGTCCTAAACGATTACTAATCAATAATCAAACTTCATTTCCATATTTTTAAAACTCCAGAGCTCCGTTAATGAAGCACGTCTCAAAATCGAAGTAGCCGGTGAGACCTCGCTTCCCTATGCACTTGATGAGCCAACTCAACGAGCTCATTTAACCATAGCCGCTCCTGGAGGAACCTCTGTAGAGGTCGACATGGACAAGTTAGGCTGCATGTCTTACTTGACATACGAGAACTTCTTTTACATAGCTTTCACAGGAGCTGGACGAAATCTAGTCCTGGATGTTCCTGAAGGAACTCGGGTTGTCCTTCGAGAAAAGGAAGATGGTAGCCGGACTCAACTATGGCGAGTAAATTCTGATGGTCTCATTGAGCACGATGGTTCCAGTTTGTTACCAGGAATTGTAGATCCACTGGTTCTCGATGTCGCAGGTTCAGCTCTCCAACCAAACCAGTTCGTTCCTCTTATGCTACGAAAACCTAACAATCGCCGTGCGTCTACACAGCATTGGGAATTTACGTCTGATGGACGTCTCAAGTGTAGCATTTACGAAAACCTTTTCGTACAGGCAAAGGTCGGATTCACTCCAGATTGGAATGATAGCGCTGTTGAGAGCTCATGGCATCCTTGTAAGTGCTCAAACAATTAACTTTGTTAAAGGTTGTAAGTTTATTACGCAAACTTATACAGGGAACGACGTCGTGCTTGGTCCAACGCAGCCTGTTTGTCACATACGAACAGAAGAAGGTGTTCCAGTTGAACAATTCGTTGTACGCCAAATGCTTCGCCCTGGCTCTGGCGTCTTATCCGTGACTGTCGATACCGATGGTCCGACACGAGTTGTCCGAGTTGTAGATGTCAGACACCCTCCCCGAAAGCACATCCATACCTTTGAAGCTAACGACTACAATACTACGCCAACTATTTCACTCCTCTTCGACTTGATTGGTGGCTTGGGTATTTCCATAATTTCCTGTTCTCCACGAAGAGAACTTATGTATGGGCGATTTTCAGGGTAAACTTCTCTGTTCCGGAAATATTCTATTTATGTTTTCATAATCTCTGAAATATTTGTGTTTGAATACTTTTAGCGTTTTGCTGGAGTGGAAAGAGACAAAGCATTCGAGAACTGTCAAGGCATCTGTGTCCTCTCTGCAGATTGACAACCAATTATTTGAAGCTGAGAAATCTGCAGTTATATACATGTTCCCTAGAGGAGTAGAGAGCCAATCTAATGACCTGTCTGCTGTAACTCCTGCGTTTCACATATATTGGGAGGAAATGAAGTCATCGCTCAACGCCCGTGTGTTTAAAGTATTTGAGATTTATCTACTGCCTATATCGCTAATACTCGAAGAACGTTTGCTCTTACATCTTGCTAACTGGCTCGGACTTCCATCGCATGTCGAGTCTCTGGATGCTCTTCAGAAATCTGACTTTGAAATGAACCCTGCTTTATTATCATCGTCGTCACTGCACACACGACGTTACTATTTTGGACTCCTCAAACTTGTTCTTACACAAGTTAAACTCACCGTACTCACAACTTCAAAACTACCTCCACAGTTAAAAGCAATCAAGCGTTCTCTTGGCCTGACACTTATTCGATTCGAAGATGCAAATGTGGAACTGGATCCTTTCAAAAAGTACCATCCTTTTGAAACTTTTGACTTTCTGTGGACTCTAGTTGTCAAGCACTATCGGGACGAACTGGTGACACAAGCTGCAGTGATTTTGGGATCTACTGACTTTTTGGGGAATCCACTAGGATTTTTAAATGATGTGTCAGAAGGCGTGACTATGATGATCTACGAAGGTTCAGTTGGTGGTTTAGTGAAAAATGTAGCACATGGACTGTCGAATTCCGCAGCGAAAGTTACAGGTACACTAGGAGAGGGGCTAGGGAAAACAATTCTTGATGAAAAACACGAAAAAAGAAGGAGAAAGATAAAAGAAGATCACGCTGGGACGTCGGGTGAACATCTTTACGCTGGATTTAGGGGTTTAGGACATGGAATCGTAGGAGGAATGACTTCAGTCATTACGCAGTCGTACGAAGGCATAATAAATGGTGGTATTACTGTAAGTATCGTGGTCTTGCGGCTTCATGAACCTTTCCTACCAACGGATTTTATTATCGCAAGAATCTCTAAATTTAAATCATTCATATCAATCATATCGCAGGGACTTTTCACGGGTCTTACCAAGGGAATTTTGGGTACAGTTACCAAACCGGCTGTAGGAGTTCTTGATTTGGCGACGGGTGCTGCATCTGCTATTCGAGATTCCTCGAAGACTTCCTCGCGTCTTATTCCGTCCAGAATCAGACCTTCTCGTGTTGCAATGAGCAATGGAGGGTGCGTTCAACCTGTGATAGTTCTCTAAATCATTATTAATCGAGATTATATTGTATTTGACACAGGTTGCTCTCTGTCTATAATGAAGAAGCTGCACGTGGACAAGAACTGCTGTTGGAGCTGAACGATCGCAACTACGATGAGATTTTTATTGGCTGTGAGAATCTTAAAAGCAAAGACTTGAAAGTTATAATATCCTCAGAAGCAGTCACAGTTTTCAGAGCTACAAAGACTCGTCCTGTTTTACTTAAGATTCCCCTCAAGTAAGAGTTAAGAAATCTTTTTTGGTGACGACACACATATAGTGACACTTTGTTTTTTATTTAGAGAGTTAGTGGAAGTTGGAATAGTTGTAGTTTCAAATACGACGACTGACGAAAAGACACCATACATAGAACTTGTCCGCCAGCTTCCCGAACTTCATTCAGCATTCTGCCGGCCTCGGGTCATCTGTGAAATCGAAGCAACTGCTAGACGCGTTGTCGAGCAAATTAATTATGCTAAAGTACTTTATGATGAAATGCGTCACTCGCAAATAGATAATAGTAATGACGTCGATGATTAACTAGTCACTTCTACAGTAACAACCACAAACGATCTCAGTACTCTAACTATATTTCCGATAATATGACAAGTCAAATAAAATTTTGTCGCTCTTTTTGTTTTCAAATGATTGTGAGTTTCACACCTGTTGGGCATTTAACATGATTAACTACTGAAAACTCCTAATATCCTTCAGCATTACTCTTTTATAATTTTTTCGCTCACAAGCATTTCTCCTTCTGTTCGTACAATAATGTTATCGTTTATGACAGATTATACGAGTCGAAAGAATTCTGAATAATACTGATTTTTTCTTCGTGCCTTCGTCGCTGGAAACTTGGTCTTATCACTCTGATCTGATTTCTGTGATTTGTGATCTTAGCAAGCATGATCAACCCACGGGCAATTTATCCGCATTATATTGCCATTCAATGATTCGTTCCTTTGTCTCCATCCAAGATTTGTTCAAGCGTTCTGTGGCTCAGGATGACGAAACCATTGAGACTAGGAACCCGCTAATTTCAAAGCCACACTGTTTACACCAAAAATTGTTTTGTTATTGTTGATGTCAATCGAAAGAAATATTTGTCCTTTTGAAACTCAGGACACTGTTGGAGGTCGCGATAAAAAACGCGTGCTGCGTTTTAGAATTGGAAATTTAACGTCAAACTGTAGAAGATACGTTGTACGCACGGAGCGTTAATTATTGTGAGTGTAAGTATCTAGTTTGGTTTTGTTATGATATTGTGACGACGAATTTTAAAGTGATTATGACATTGTTTAATCACATTCTAATCATCTCATTTTGTTAATAATTAAGATGGGGAATCAGCTGGTAGCCTATGCTCCGTCATTGATTCGACCTGTGGAACATTATTTAGCAGATGTAGCTGAGTTATCATTTGATACGCAGTAAGTTGTTTAACCTAATTCAAAGACAGCTAATTATTGAAACCATGTGCTAATTCGTAATTGTTATGTTTTCATGTAGTTTGGGCTCCACGAGATTTTTGAAAGTATGTCGGGCGAGGCAAGGACCTGTTTTGGTCGTCGTGAAAGTTTTTGTAATTCACGAGCACACGCTTCCGATTCAAGTATATTGTGAAAGATTAGTCAACTTAAGGAACAGCTTGAGTTCTTCACCTTCTCCTAATTGCCTACCGAACACTAAGATAATTGTAAGAGGATAGTCGATAACGAAGGATTTTTAAATTGATGAATCATTATTAACTGCTGACTAGTACGTTTGACTATTTGGTTCTTTTATAGTCAAGTGAGAAGTCGGTGATTCTAATACGACCGTATGTTAAGTACTCTTTGTACGATCGTATGTCTACACGACCCTTTATTCAGTGGTCAGAGAAACTTTGGATTGCTTTCCAGCTGCTGTGCGGTCTTGTCCAGGTTCATAAGCACGGGCTCTGTCACGGCGATCTTAAATTAGAAAATATTCTCATCACCCCAGGTGAGCTTTTAAATATTTACTGGCAATTTTTGGATTGTAGGACAAATAAAATTATTTCACGTGAAATTTGTATAGGTCTTCGATTGTTATTCTGTGACTTTGCTCCATTTAAGCCAGTTTACTTACCAAGAAATAACCCATCAGCTATATTTGGATTCTTCTTCGATACTGCGGGTAGAAGATGCTGTTATGTTGCTCCTGAACGATTTCATGATGACAAAAGCCATCTTGGAGCTGACAATTTACTTACTCAGGAAGACGAATTGAAGCATTTTCTGATGCCTTCAATGGATATTTTTTCTGCAGGGTAAAATTGTGTAAAAGTTACTGTAGATCTGCAAGCATTCAATTGTAAAAATGATCTAGATGCTGCTTAATCGAGCTCTTTACTGAAGGAAGAGTTCCTTTTGACCTTTCTCAGCTGTTGAGTTTTTGTTCAAATAAGTACTATCCAAAAGCTGTGATAGATTCTATTGATGACCCCTACGCTCGAGAGCTTGTGACTCACATGATCCAGCAAGATCCTGGCCTTAGGGCATCAGCAGAAGAATATCTCACACGTTTCAGAGGAACGCTATTTCCAGAAGTATTTTATACAACACTTCAGTCATATTTCGTACTTTTAGCTTTTCAACCGTTGAGTAAACCTGACTCTCGGATTACACGACTTAAGCACGATATAAAGTAAGTTTGAAGTTACTCGTAGTTTTGGTAAATTACTTTTTTGATGACACGTAAAGAACAACTGTTTGACTACCAGAAATCTTCCTGACGATGCAGCTTTGAGCTTGATATTCACATCATTAGTTACAGCCGAAGTCCGAGGACTACGATCCGTCACGGCTAAACTCTTTGCCTTAGACTCGTTTAGGATTCTGTCTCAGAAACTAAGTGATGACTGTGTTTTGGAACGGGTTGTTCCATACATAGTTTATCTTCTGCAAGATCCAGTGTCTCCACGAGTTCGTTCTGAAGCATTGTCTACACTAGTCTTCGCCCTGGACAAAGTCAGAGACGTTCCACCATCCGACTATAATATTTTTTCTGGTTATATATTTCCTGCTTTGGAGCGACTGGATCGGGATGTTGCTGTTCGAATAGCAATGGCTCAGAATGTAGCTCGACTGGCCCAAATCTCTATGAGGTACACAAGACACACGTCGAAGACATCTCTCAAAAACTGCACACTTTAATTCAGCTATTTCAGCTATTGTTATAATAATAAAACCTAATTGAATTTCAGATATTTGGAAGCTTCTTTTTCTCATGATCCTGATGGATACGGGTCACAACAACCTCAATTTATTGCAGAGTTGCAATCTCAAAGAGAAACGATTGCTTCGTTTTTATCAAACATTTTAACTGACAGTGACCCTGTTGTTAAGCGAGTTTTGGTGTGCACACCAGGATCGTTGGAAAATTTGTGCACGTATTTTGGAAAAACCAAGGCACATGACATCTTACTTTCACACTTGATTACTTTCCTAAATGATAAAGGAGATTGGCATTTGCGAGTTGCCTTTTTCCACTGTGTTCCAGGAGTTGCCTCGTACATTGGGTGGCACGCTGCTCCTCTTTTAATTCCCCTTCTCAAACAAGGGCTATCGGATGTTGAAGAGTTTGTTATGAGAGAAGCGCTACTGTCTATAAAGTCTCTAGCAGAGATAAACTTTTTTGGACATAGGTTCCTATTGGAATTATTAGATGAAGTGATTCCATTTGTAATTCATCCTAATCTTTGGCTACGAAATGCAAGCGTTGGAGTTATCACAACTATTAAGAAAAGTTTGTCGGAAGTTGATGTTCACTGTCATGTCATTCCCCGCCTAAAAATCTACTTAAATCCTTCTGCGTCTTCTATTTGGGGGCTTAATGAAGTTTCTATTCTAACAAAAGTAAGACGACCGCTAGACAGGCAAGTTTATGAAAGTTGTGCCCGTGCGAAAGGAACACTTCTTGGTGCAGCTATTGACTATCTTCAAAATAACGATGGCAAAGGATCTCAGCCAGAATCCAACGAAGTTGCTAACGTAAGAAAACAATTAGTAATTATTGATCTAACCAACCGAGCCTGATATCTAAATGAAATGATAAATGAATGATATTTTATGTTTAGTTCTTGACGAGATTACGTGCAGAAGGGTTGCCTACACCGGTGGAACAAGTATATACGCAGTTTCTTTTTAAACACATCCTGAAAGTCAATGCTCAGCGATGTCTGAGGGCTTCGGCCGTTGATTCTGCAACGTTCCCGACCAACAGTGGAAAAGGAGGTTACTCTGCTTTCACTCAGCAACAACTCCAAAGCCATCTTTTGACAATGTCTACTCCTCCTTTGAAAGATCTCATGTATCCTGGAATAACTTCAACTGTCACTGGATCTGACATGTCGATTTTAAGCCAAGGGATGCAACCGTCTGTTGGTATCGGAGGAAAACTTCCCAAAAGCCCTGCACCCCAGTGTCTGGCAAATTTTCCTGAAAAACCGAGAGGCATATTAGTTGCTCATTTACACGAACATTCCAGCAGTATCACGAAAATTTGCCCGTTAACTGCATTCAAAGGACTGTTTGCTTCAGCTTGTAGAAACGATGTTAGGATATGGGATGCTGAAAAAATGGAAGGAAGAAATGTTGCAAATAGATCAAGGTGTCACATACGCCTTCCCAGTGAAAAGAACATCAATAACATTTCTTATGCATATGGAGCAAATGTAATTGGTGTTACAGACGAAAAGCTGTTATACGGATTTAGGTACTAATTTGTAGAAGATTTTACTCTTTTTTAATCCTTACTTTGATGTTTCGTTTACATTTAAATTCTGGGATTTCAGCGTAGAAAATCTGATCGCTAAATGTATATTTACATTACCAATCAACAACCAAAGCACTGATATTGGGATTCCTGTTGCATTAGAATCATACTCCCCGTACCTTATGATAGTAGGAACAGAGCTAGGAGCGATTCTAGGCTTCGATACCAGAACTGCTTCAAAAGAAGTTTTCAGGCTACAATCTGACTTAAAATGGGGTAAGTACAAACTAAGCTAAACCTGAAAGGTTAAACGTGAAACGCTTAATTCGCTGAAGTGTGGATGCTGAAAAATGTGTGAATTCTTAGGTTTATTAACAAGCTTGAGTTCTGATGAAGATCAAAATTGGATGTGCACTAGCACATCAAAAGGCATTTTGAACTGTTGGGATCTTCGATTTGGTATCCCAGTAAATACAATCAAAACTGACACGCCTATCCGGAAACTTAAATCTTCGTCACTTCATCCTTGGGGAGTATTCTCTTGTCCTCGGTATCAAAACGAAGCATCTTTGTGGAACCTAGAGACAGGTATACTTCTGATTCTTCAAATATCTCGATCCAGTATTATAAAGTTTGAATTGAATATTATTCTAACTTTTTAGGCAGCAGACATGTATCTTTGTGGGCGAGTTCTTTACCTCCATTGTCAAAGCAGCCTGAGCAAGACCCTAACTCTTCTTCTCGTCCATCATTGTCGATGTTCGGAATGGCATTTATTAAGTCCCACAACTCAGTCGTAACAGCAGGAAGTGATATGTGTATCAGATGGTGGGACCTCAATTGTCAGACAGATTCTTTTATTTTGGTTAATCCTGAGAAACCGGAGCAACCTATAACGGGTCCCCCTGTCAAGCACGGTGACTTCAGATTCCGGTTGGTTGATGGTGTTGAAGTCATCCATGACACAACTGGAAGCATTCAAACCTCAGTTGGACATAACAAGAAAAGTGATATTGATACTGGAAGCATTGGTAGCTCTGGAAGCTCTAATAGTAGCACTAGCACTGGGCATTCCTATCATCATTCTAATGCACATCACAATGTTATAACTGATTTGGCTACAGTAGCAACTGCTAATCAGAGTTTTATTATATCTGCATCTGCAGACGGTGTTATTAAAATATGGAAATAATAAAGCGGAGGGAGTCAACAGATTAGAATTATTAATCCCCTTACGCACATACCTACGCACTACTTCCATGTTAGGGAATTGAGTGGAATTGTAGTAGTTGTGGATTTAGCTGGCTTTTTCAAAATGAAACTAGCTGTCTGAATTTCTTCTCGTAATAATGAGTAATAACTTTTTTATCGTAAAAGATTAGTAAGATTTAAGATAAGTAACAAGATTCTGTCTTATGCAAAACTATAAAAAGCCAGACACATTTCGGTTAGTGAGACTTGAGCATAGAAACTTATTTCAGGGTTCTTGCGGGATTTTCAAATTGTTCATAGGCCAATAGTAAAAAGAGTTTGCACTTTGCAGTGAGTGAGGTCAACCGTGTCAATTTGAATTCCAGCAACCGCATTCCGTGGAACAGACTGGTAAGTTTTATTATACGCATTTTAATTAAACGTGTTTGGTAATGACTTATGATAAGTAAAGAAAGGAAAAAGATTTGCTTCCTTTTTTGGCGTTTTTGTGTGATCGGGGTTTTATAGCCAAATGAAAAGCGAATTTCTTACACTTCTAGAAAATAATATTAAACACGAAGGTAATCAATAATTATATCATCAGTATCCTTTCATTTTTAGTGCAAGTGCAAGTGAACTTCACCTCAAACTAAAGTTTCGAAAATGATTGGCCAAGCTGCTCGTCGTGCCATCCTGTGCGGTCAGAAATCCGCAACCTCCCTGACGGTTCCTGCCAGGACCATTTATCCTCATGTCTCTTCCAACGTCGTTTCGGGACTTCCCAGAGTGAAAATTTCATTCGTGGTGAGAAGCATTTAGTTAAATAAAAGTTAGGAGTTAAATTCGAAATGTCGACGCTATCTTATTTTAATTACTAATTGGATCCGTACTGCGCAGTGTGTTCTTACAATTAGTTAATTAATAAGTCCAAGAAACCGTGTACTGTGCAAGTTAGTATTTTTAACGAATCTGATGTATTTTTGGAATTTTTCAGGAGAAAGCAGCGACGGGAGTGTTCATTGGTGCGTGCATTTTGATAACACCAGCTTGGGTTATCACTCACATGGACGACTATCGAGGAGGAGCTGCTGAATAATAACGATGCCCCAACAGGTTTCGAAGTAGAGAATATGCACTCCAACTCTTGTCAGTAACACCCTTATCGGCTTGTGTCCAAATGAAAACAACAACTCTATACTTAAGTCAACACAACAAAAACATCAACGAGAATTGGAATCATACTCTAAATTTTTGAAATATTCAGTATCGTATGTTTAGTCAAGAAGTCATATTAGCAGCA